>SDBS01000159.1_pt1 | contig 56477 bp, 44 predicted proteins | sample 2277091 | NCBI WGS metagenome assembly SDBS01 (sample SAMN10404972, study PRJNA504765) | marine sediment metagenome | isolation source: marine sediment core GS10_PC15, 163 cmbsf | place: Arctic Ocean: Southern Knipovich Ridge | collected 2010 | reverse complement strand
GAGGTCTACTTCGAAGGGATCTCCGCTCAACCGGTTTCCGGGCCTATTGGGGTAAGGGTTTGATATGGATCGGATCAAGATCGAAGCTCCTGGGGCCTCTCAGAGCCTCGAATTTGGAGTCAAATCGTCCAAGGTGTCGATTTTGGCCGATAAAAGAAAATGGCGAAAGGTGACGGCTCAGATGCACCTTAATAGCCCCTCTCAGCTGTCCAATCAATGGGGGGAAGCTCTACTCTCGTCTTGATGCAAAACTCATGATTGTCCTCATTTTTAACCCTCCACTTAAATTTTCAGCTTTGGGTTACATTATTCATGAGGCAATAACTTTATAAAAGTTACATTTCAGGTGAGTCAATGCGTAGCGGACTCGTCGGTTTTTTTGTACAAGTTCAAGCCCGATGGCGCAGAGGAGATGGGTTTTTCCACTTCCGGGATTCCCGAAAGCCAGGATGTTTTCTCTGCTGTCCACGAATGACCCATCTCTGGATTGCCGGGAAATCAAAAACGATTTCCGCCAATGTGCCGCGCCAGGAGTCTTTGTTATGGGAATCGATCAAATGGGCAAAATCTAATGGCAGCCGCTACTACGATTTGTGTGTGTTGGAGCCAGACAGACTACCTCAAATAGCTCAATTCAAATTGAGCTTTTCAAAGCTGACTATCCCATATTTTTTATTGATTAAAAGACCGGCGGGTTTCAGGATGTTATCCAAGCTTCAAAGGTGGACTGGCAAAATATAATGTTTTATTTACTGCTCCAGCGTCTGCTCCCACTTTTCCCGGAATTCCTTCACTGTCAAAAAGACAAAACCATGATTGGCAGCAGCATTTATCTCATGGTCCATCAATTCGATGGCCTTTGGGCCCAAATTTCTTATTTTCAATCGATGTCTTAAGATATCCTTGAAAAAGATAGAAAATATGTTTTTTGCTCGGTATTCAATTTTTCCTGAAAAATCTTCCTTTATGACCTCGTTGGGATGAAAATCAAACACAATCGGTTTACTGCCTTTTTTTGATTCAATGAACAGCATCCTTCGCAGAATTGGGACTATTCCCGGCAATATTCTTAAGGTTGTGCCGATGTAACTAATAACTAAAGAGCTGACTGGTATTTCTAAGATCTTAGAATTTCCTTTTCGAAAGGGATTATTATAGTCCATTAAATAAGGCTTTCGGGAGGCGGTGATCCAATTCAGTTTTTTCCTGGAACCAAAGCTGAAGGGACCGTCAAACCTTTGAGAAGCGACAGAGCTGTCAGTCTTGAAATTGTTTTCTTCTAGAGCTTTTACCGTAAATTCATTGATTCTCAAAGCCGGAGCCCTGAATGCCTCTATTTCCCCAGCGTAACTCTCGATGATTTCTTTTGCTTTTCTCAAATTTTCAACTTGTTGCCCGAAATCAAGAACATCAAATGCTTCTTCAACCTCATGGTTGAGGCCATGGCATCCTACTTCATGGCCGAAATCCAGCACCTTTTGAACCGATTCTGGAAAGAGTTCGACAAAACTAGCGGTAAAATAGAAGGTGGTTCTAATATTATACTTATCGTACAGTTTCAGTAACCTGGGCAATCCTTCTTTGTTTACCAATTTGGCCGTGTCGAGATCTAATCTGTTCTTCTGGATGGAGTGTTCTTCGACATCATTGGTGAGAAGAAAATACATGTCCGCTAGGCTCCTAGAAAAAGTATATCACATCAGTCTTCAAATCCAATGAAGAGAATATCGTTGGATTGCACTGTAGGCCAAATACTTACAAAACAATCATCCTTTCTCTGATTTACATTGTCGAATCTCACATATATTCTTTATAGGCTAAGGAAGCGAGTGGCTTGTTGGGTGGGGTAGTTTTTTCTAGGGAACCATCTTCCTTCCTTGAGGAGATAGGCATTTTGGGATGCGCTTATTAATCGCAGACGACTCCGATTTCCTACGATCTCGGTTGGTCGAGACTCTTTCTGAGATCGGTGGGACTGAAATTGTAGGCCAGGTAGGGAGTTGCGATGAGGTTTTAGGGGCCGTTGAGGAATTGAATCCTGATGTTGTGATCTTGGATATTCGGATGCCTGGCGACAATGGGCTATCAGCATTAGAAACTATTAAAAAAAGAGATAAGCCACCGATCGTAATTATGTTCACTAACTTCCCCCATCTCCAGTATCGAAAGAGGAGCCTGGAGTTAGGGGCGGATTATTTTTTCTATAAAGCCCTTGAGTTTGAAAAGCTGATTGGCTTGATCAAAGATTTGATGAAGGAATAAGGTCGGCTTTTAATATCCGACCTTTGTTTTGAAAATGGGAAGATGCGTGAAAATCCTAACGGCGGTAGCCTGTCAATTTTTAGAATGTCAGACAAGCCTAATAAGGGAATGATATGAAAAGAAATATAGCTGTTATCGGTGCCGGATATTGGGGGAAGAATTTGGTCAGAAACTTTTATGAGCTGAACACACTTCATTCCATATGCGATATCGAACAGGATAGGGTGAAATCTCAAAGGGAGAAATATACGGATGTATCTGCGTGTTTTGACTATCGGGATTTACTGAATAATCCAGAGATTCAAGCTGTCGTAGTTGCCACTCCTGCCGCTACTCACTATTCCATCGCAAAGGATGCTCTTCTTTCCGGAAAAGATGTTTTTGTCGAAAAGCCTCTTGCTTTGAATTGTGAAAGAGGGGAAGAACTCGTAGGACTTGCCCGTGAGAAAGAGAGAATCTTGATGGTTGGTCATATACTTGAGTATCATCCTGCCATAGTTAAAATGAAAGAGCTTATTAAACAAGGTGAGTTTGGAAATATTAAATATATCTACTCCAATCGGCTTAATTTAGGCAAATTCAGGACGGAAGAGAACATCCTCTGGAGTTTTGCCCCACATGATATCTCCCTCATCCTTAGTCTCTTGGAAGAAATGCCTGTTCAAGTATCAGCACATGGGGGGAACTATCTTGATCCGAACATTACGGATGTCACGGTCACCACCTTGGATTTCCCCAGCGGGGTCAAAGCTCACATTTTTGTTTCTTGGCTCCACCCCTACAAAGAGCAGAAGTTGGTGGTCATTGGCGGGAAAAAAATGGCCTTGTTCGACAATGTCAACAGCAAGGGAAAGATGTATCTCTATGACCACAAGATTGACTGGATTGACAGAATCCCGATCCCTCGGCCTGAGGATGCACAAATCCTGGAAGTGGAAGACAAGGAGCCCTTGAGGTCTGAATGTGAAGAATTCATTAATTGTATTGCATCACGAAAATCTCCGAGAACAGATGGACAAAGCGGCCTTCGAGTTCTACAGGTTTTGGATGCTTGTCAGGAGTCACTAACGAAAAATGGACGGAATTATGCTCTGGGAGACAAAAAGAAACCTACGTTTTTTGTCCACGAAAGTTCGGTTATTGATGACAAAGTCGACATCGGTGAAGGAACAAAGATCTGGCACTTTTCCCACATATTGCAAAACTCGAAGGTAGGTGAGAAATGCAATATCGGTCAGAATGTGGTGATCGGGCCGAATGTAACAATTGGTAACAATGTGAAGATCCAGAACAATGTTTCAGTCTATGACGGAGTTACTTTGGAAGATGATGTCTTCTGTGGCCCGTCTATGGTCTTTACCAATGTTATGAATCCCCGCAGCCATTGGCCCCGGAAGGATGAGTATATAAAAACTCTAGTGCGAAAGGGAGCATCCCTAGGCGCCAATTCCACTATTGTGTGTGGCATCACCATCGGGCGTCACGCCTTTGTAGGCGCAGGAGCGGTTGTAAATAAAGATATCCCTGATTATGCCCTTGTCTATGGAGTCCCTGCTCGGATTGAAGGATGGATGTGCTTTTGTGGTTCCAGATTGGATATTTCGATTAGTAGAGACTCACAGGAAGAAGCAGAATGCAGAGTTTGTGGGAGAAATTTTAAGAAAGAGAATATGACTGTTATAGAGTTATAAAGGCACTGCAGAAAAATTGAAATGAACACTCAGCAAGTTGGCACACTCTCGGCTTCAAGGGCCCGAAGAAGTCAGCCATTTAAGATATACATTTCGAGCTTCAATGTACAAGTTTTAAAAGAAATAGCCGCCTTTATATTTGTGTTTGCTCTAGGTATGGTGGCAGTTTACTTTTTGCCTCAATTTTTGGCAAAAATATTCTTTCTAGGTATATTGATTCTCTTTTGGTTTTCAAATAAAGATTATTTTTGGTTTGCGCTTTTTTTTGCAATTGTACAGAGCCCCGGTATGCTCTTTTCTGGCACCAGCACTGCCGTTTCTCGAGGCCTTCCAGATTTTACTTTGTTGCCAAACATATCGCTCACCCCTCTAGACCTGTTTGTGGGCTTATCGCTAGTAAAAGCTTTTATAAAGGGTAAAAAGGTACGACTGGAATTGCGGAAACCGCTGTTATTAATTCTTACTTATGTGACTCTATCTGCATGTATTTCTGCTATTACCGGTACGCCTTTAGCAGATCTTGCGGCCGATATGAGGGGAGTGTTTTACTACACTGTCGTAATTTCGTTTTTTTCTCTGATAAAAAGCAGAAAAGAAGTTTATTCTTTCATATGGTTTATATTTCCTTTTGTGTTTTTTATCTTTTTTACTCAGGTTTATTACATAATAACAAGCGAAAATTTTATTAATTTATTCGTTCCTGGCCTTAGGCGAACTCAATTTATCGCGGGTAGTGAATATGTGCGTCCTTTTGCGTTTGGACTTCTGCTACAATTTTTCGCATTTATCTTTGCATTTTTCTTAATTGAGATAAAGAAGAATGTCATTTCGGAAAGACTTCTATATGTTATTATAGGTGTGTCCTATTGTTCTGTAATAGTCTCCTCTACACGGATTTGGTTTTTCCTGTATTCAACATTTATTCTAGGCTATTTGTTATTCACAAAGAAATCTAGAACTAGTTTGCTGAAATTAGTGTTTGTGATGGTCCTTCTTGGGGTTCTATTAATTGGAAGCGGCATAATACAGAGGGAATTTTTTATAGATGCGAGTTTGCCTCGCCTAGCTGGGCTTCTTCAAGTTGCTCGTGGTGATTTTGAGTCGGTTGGCACTTTTAATAATCGCCTTTTAAATCGATTCCCGAGAGTTTGGGAAGGGGCAAAAAAGCATTTAGTTTTTGGAGCAGGATATTCAGATGTTTATATTCAACATTATGATGTCCATGTTGGATTCTTTAATACTATTTTACAGTTTGGAATTCTCGGCTCGGTTTTTTTCCTATATTTTTTCTACTTTTACTTAAATTTGATTTATAAGACGGTAAAAAGTCTTAATACTCAAAATAGCCTTAGAAATTCCTTAAAAATTCTTGGTTTAAGTTTTTTCGTGTTCTTGCTTGGTACCTTTACTACTTGGACTTTCTTCCCCATGGACTGGACCACTAATATTCCTTTTTTTATTGGAGTTTTTTTAGGCCTCACAGAGTTTTTTATCAGAGAAGCGAAAACGGAAGAGTTGGAGATGCGTAGTCAGTAATCTGTCATAAATTCGTAGAGAAGTGAAAACAATGAAGGTCATTATTCTCTGTGGCGGTATGGGAACCAGGCTTAAGGAGGAAACGGAATATAAACCTAAACCTATGGTTGAAATCGGGGGGAGACCAATATTGTGGCATATCATGAAAATATATGCACATTATGGATACAAAGAATTTATTCTGGCTCTGGGGTATAAGGGAAATGTTATACGTAACTTTTTTCTAAATTATCATTATTATAACAATGATTTCATAGTGCATATAGGGAAAAAGGAATGTGTCGAGGTCCTCAGTAACCATGAAGAGTACGACTGGAAAGTGACCTTAGTGGAAACGGGGCAGGATTCCATGACAGGCTATCGAGTTAAATTATGCGAAAAATATATTGATGATGATTATTTTATGCTGACTTATGGCGATGCCGTGAGTGATATCAATATTTCAGAGCTTGTTGCATTTCACAAAAGCCATGGAGGAATCGGTACGGTCACGGGTGTTTCTCCTCCTTCAAGATTCGGAGATTTAAGTGTCGTAGGAGATCTTGTAGAAAGATTTAAGGAAAAGCCAAAACTGCTAGAAGGTCAGAACCCTATCAACGGCGGTTTCTTCATCTTCAAACGGGATTTTATTAATATGATTCCGTCTGATCCCTTGTGTGATTTGGAGAAAAAACCTCTTGAAAGTCTTGCCGCAAATGGACAGCTTGCGGTATACAAACACACAGGGTTCTGGCAGTGCATGGATACATTCCGAGATTATACACTTCTTAATAACCTCTGGATAAAAAACCCTGAATGGAAAGTCTGGAAATGATCGACAGACTGAAAATTTATAACCAGAAGAAAGTTCTGGTAACAGGACACACGGGTTTCAAAGGATCATGGTTGTGTATCTGGTTAAAAAAATTGGGGGCAGAGGTAGTTGGATACGCTCTTGATCCTTATACAGAAAGAGATAATTTTTCGGTTACTGGGCTTTCTAACAAGGTCGTCGATATTCGGGGTGATATTCGCGACCCCTCTAAGCTTAGAGACACATTTGCAAAATATAATCCAGAAATAGTATTTCATCTCGCCGCCCAAACATTGGTTAGAGAGAGCTATCATAATCCGAAAGAAACCTTTGATGTGAATATCGGCGGCACAGTCAATGTGCTTGAAAACTGCCGTTTATCGGACTCAGCCAAAATAGCCATCGTGATATCTAGCGATAAATGTTATGAGGATAAAGGCTGGATTTGGGGCTATAGAGAGAATGATAGATTGGGGGGATATGAACCTTATAGCGCAAGCAAAGCCTGTGCCGAGTTGGTGATCCGTTCCTATAGAAATGTATATTTCAATCCGAATGATTTTCCACATCATAAGAAGGCGGTAGCATCCGTAAGGGCTGGTAACGTTATCGGAGGCGGAGATTGGCAGAAAGATAGAATTATTCCGGATTGCATACGCTCCTTAGAAAAAGAAAAACCTATTCAGGTACGGAACCCGTTAGCGACTCGCCCATGGCAGTTTGTATTGGAACCGCTAGGTGGGTATCTGCTCTTAGGATCAAGAATGTTGGAAGATCCACAGCAATATTGTGAAGCATGGAATTTCGGACCCGATTACAGCGCAATCATTACAGTAGAAGAGTTGGTTGAGCTCCTATTGGAGAAGTACGGAGAAGGTAGCTGGGAGTTTGTACAGGAGCAAAGTGAAAAAAAAGAAACAAAGTATTTGTCCATAGATACCTGCAAAGCCAAAGCGAAACTAGGATGGAGGCCGACACTTTCTATAGCCCAAGCTATTGAACAAACCATCGATTGGTATAAAAGCTATAAGGTGAATCTAAAAATGTTCGATTTTTGTGATAATCAAATTTCCGCTTATATGGAATTGTGGATGAGTAATGAAGATCATTGAGAGAGAATTACCTGGCGTATTCGAAATACAACTCAATCCTTTGATAGATGAAAGAGGCTTTTTTTTACGGACATATGATATAGACGTATTTAAAGTACATGGCTTGAATATTAACTGGGTACAGGAGAATCATTCATTTTCCAAAAGAAAAGGTATCATACGAGGTCTGCATTTCCAGTTCCCTCCGCATTCTGAGGCAAAATTGGTAAGAGTCATACGGGGCTCAATATATGACGTTTATGTAGATCTAAGGACAAATTCACCAACATTCGGGAAATGGGGCAGTTTAGAATTGTCGGATTCGAACAAAAAGGTGCTTTATATTCCAAGGAATTTTGCTCACGGTTTCTGCACGCTAGCCGATTCAAGTGAAGTGCTTTACAAGGTTGATAATTTTTATAATCCGGAGGCTGAGGGCGGGATCATTTGGAATGATCCAGATTTAGAGATCGACTGGCCTACAGATAAACCACTATTGTCGAAAAGAGACGCAAATCTGCCTCTGCTCAGCGAATTTAAGACACGAGATAGGGGATTATGAGATGATTATCGAGGAATTTTCAAGTGAACATAAGACTCTTTAAACCACATCTTGGTCAAGAGGAAATTGACAACATTAAAGAGGTATTTGAAACGGCATGGATAGGCCTTGGCCCAAAAGTCGGAGAGTTTGAAAAAAAATGGAGCAGATATATCGGCTGTAAAATTTCTGTTGCGGTGAATTCCGCCACGGCTGCATTGCATCTGGCGCTTACAGCCTATCGGTTTCAAGAGGGCCGGAAGATTTTAGTACCGGCCATCACTTTCGCCTCTACAGCAACCGCCGTCTTGTACAACCGTTTGATCCCGGTATTTGTTGATGTTGATCCCGTGAATCTGACGATAGATTTAGCAGACATCGAAAAGAAATATTCAAAGGACTGTGTAGCCGTAATCCCCGTTCACTTTGGAGGGCAGCCAGCCATCATGGAGAGATTGATTGAATTTGCACAGAGCAAAAAGCTTGCGGTAATTGAAGATTGTGCCCATTGTGCCGGCGGAGACTATAGAGGGAAAAAGCTAGGCACTTGGGGAGATATAGGCTGTTTTAGTTTTGAGGAAAAAAAATGTATGACTACGGGTGACGGCGGCATGATATGCTCAGATGATGAAGATTTGATCAATCCCCTGCATGCTTATCGATGGATCGGGATTGATAAAGATACCTGGAAGCGAGCGAAAGGCTATACTGATTCAATCGATTTAGAGGCCAGGCATTGGTATTATGAGATTGCAGTTTTAGGATACAAATACAACATGAATGACCTTTCAGCTTCCATAGGCCTTGCTCAGTTGGACAAATTGGATTGGATGAATTCCAAGCGCTGCGGACATATCCATAGATACATGGCAGGAATCATTAACTTGAAAAACATAAGACCTCTGCTGCCATATGAGCCGCGTAAATATTCTTATTGGATATTCGGAGTGAGATGCCAGAGAAGAGAAGATCTAATAGTTTTTTTAAAATCCAGAGGCATCGCAACAGGCGTACATTACATGCCTTTGACAAAACATCCCTTATTCAGACCATTTCAAAACGATTGTCGAAGGGCTGAAAAGATATGGAATTCCTTTGTCACCCTGCCGTTGTTTGTTGACTTAACAAATGAACAAATTGACTATGTAGTTAATGCGTTAGTTGAATTTGATAGGAATTATTGATTCTCTGAGTCAGACTTATCTATGAAACACCCTAAGGTTTTTGTGCTTGTTCTCAGCTTCAATGGTAAGCATTTACTTCCTGATGCGCTCTCGTCTTACTTGGCTAATGATTACCCGAATTTTAGTGTTGTTGTTATCGATAATGGTTCTTCCGATGGGACCATGAGATTTGTAAAAAGTAATTTCCCCCAAATTAAAATCATAAGAACGGAAATGAATTTAGGTTATTCCGGTGGATTCAACCTAGGCCTTAAATATGCCTTCGGGGAAAACGAAGCGCAGTATGCATTGATTACAAATAATGATGTCAAAGTCGATAAGAAAGTCATTTCCGAGTTGGTCAAGGTTGCTGAAACAGATAGAAAAATAGGATTTGTGACCGGCAAGGTCTATTACTATGACAGACCTGAGGTCTTGCAGACTGTGGGGAAAATGGATGACCCAATAAAATGGAATGGTGAGCATATTGGCAGGGGAGAGATTGACCGGGGCCAATATGATGAAATATATGAAAGATATTTTATTGATGACATCTTTACGTTGGTTAGAAAAGCAGTTTTTACTGATACAAAGGGATATGATACGGAATTCTTTTTAGAAGCAGAAGAATATGATTGGCAGGCCAGAGCAAAAAAACTTGGCTATAAAATCATGTACACCCCATATGCAAAAATTTGGCATAAGGAGAGTATAACGATAGGAAAAACCTCTCCTTTGAAGGCGTATTACGATGCTCGAAATCCGATGTTGGTTGTTTTGCTACACAAATCTCCCCAATTCTTTAGAATTTATTTCTGGACTCATTTAATTAGACATATTCTGAAAGGCTCTTTGGTCTCAGTCAAGAGAGGTGATTATTCAATTGCTATAGCGACATGGAAGGGTTTTTTTTCCGGAGTTATGTGGGGGGTAAAAAAAAAGAAGTTTAAAATCAAGCATTTCGTTTAGATAATATAGGTCCTTTATCTAACACCTCTGATTCTATCTTTACAGTCTAGGGAAGGCAAGTTTCTAAAGTAAACACCTAAGATTTAGATTGCTCTAATGCTGGCTCAAAAACTCATGCTGGGATACGGTTCAAAATTAGTGTCTCAGTTCATACAAATTGTTGCCAGTGTCATTGTTGCGAGAGTAGCCGGTCCCTCGGTTTTAGGAACGGTCGCTTTTGGTCTGGCATTTGTGACTATGTTCAGGTTTCTTGCCGATTTGGGAACTGGAACCGCCCATATCAAGCTTATCTCTGAAGGACAGGATGTAGGCAAATGTATCGCGACATACTCAAGAATGAAAATCGCACTCACAGCCTTCTTTTTTATCACTGTGCTGAGCGTATTTTTAGCTCAAAAATATGTGTTCAAAATTGAGTATGAAAGCCCCTCACACGAATATGTAATTCTCATTTTATTGGTTGCCCTTGTGTTTGATCAGCTGCTGCTTATTCCCAAAACCACTTTCATGGGTAAAACCGAGCAGGCAAAGACCGACATACCTGATTTTATTAAAGTAATAATCCAGCAGTTGCTGCGGATCATTATCGTGCTTCTTGGCTACAGAGCGGTGGCCCTTGCTTTCGGTAATCTAATATCTGTAATCCTGATTATTCCAGTTATTTATTACTTGTTCAAAGATTACCCTAGGGGCAAATTTGATAAAAATCTGGCTCGGAAATATATTAAGATTGCGCTCCCAGTTTTGACGATCGGTATGTCGGTAGCCCTGGTTGGTACTCTAGACAAGGTTGCTCTCCAGTACTTCACCAATTCCGAACAAGTGGGCTATTATACGGCCGGCTTCAGGATCGGTGGTTTAGTACTCATGATAGCCCGTACTATTGGAATGATCTTTTTCCCCTATTTTTCTCGAGCAGCCTCTAATGGCGACCTGAAGTATATTAAATCTAAAATCGAGAAGTTCGACAGGATTTCATTTATATTTATCATGCCCGGCGTGATATTTCTGTCTATATACTCCGACGTTATCATTAGGGTGTTGTTGGGGGAGCAATATTTACCTTCAATCCCCATAATGAAGATCATAAACATAGCTATGTTTGTAATGGTTATGAATGTCCCTTTTGGAAATGTCATAACTGGTATGGGTTTTTTTACATTAGCGGCACGAATAAATTTATCCAATTTACTTATGTATATATTCTTTCTATTTATTCTCCCCAATCCGAATATATTTAATCTAAAAGGCACTGGAGCGGCATATGCTCTATTGTTATCCAATATTTTCTTAGGGATTTTATTTAGGGTATTCGCAAAAAAGAAATGTTCAATTCTACAATACAACTATGCAATTAAGTTTTCAGTATACGGCGTTATAAATTTTTTCGGATTTCTTTATCTCTACAATCATTTTAGCGGGATTTATGGTTTTCAGTTTAAGCTCTTGTTTATCCCAATTTATTTTGGCATCACATATTTATCATTATTCCTATTAGGATGGATAGAGAAAGAAAAAGAATTGGAAACACTGAAGGTCTTATTGAATCTAAAAAAGCTTAGTCAATATATTAAAGGCGAAATAAATAGAAAGTAACTTTCTATCAAAATTCAGTCAGTTAAAATGAAAAAATTAAGACAAATCCCCATTTACATCACCATCCGGGAGGATAATAGTTACTTCTCGAAGCTCATATTTCTGTTGACTGATTTTATGCTAGTAAATGTTGCCTTTTTCTTATTGAATTACATAAAACGCGGCACATTTTTACTGCCTTCCGGATACTTTACTCTGTTATTATTCTTTTATATTCTTTGGCTCCTGATTTTTCTCTTGATGAGAAAGATTCAAATGCAAACTTTACCCTATAAAAGCATGCTTTCCCAAATATTTAAATCGGTTATAGCGCTGCTTTATGGTATTTCTTTCTTGATTGTATTCTTGGGATATACTTCATATTCCCGGATGCATATCTTAGGAACGTGTTTCCTTCTGCTCATATGGGAGTCCATGCTGTACTCATTATTAAATGTCGGCGGAAAGAAAAGAAGTGAATTGTCTCATTTGTCCCAAAGGGTGGTTTCTATCTTGAAGAAATCTAGAATATCTGTTTTTCTTTTCATGGGTGATTTTATACTCCTGACATTCTCATTCTATATATTGTACTTGATCAAATACGGTACTTTTAATCTGACACACGAATATGAAAAAATCCTTTTGCTTTTCTATGGGTTGTGGCTGATCGCTTCTGCTATCACACGGAAATTCGATATACACAATTATCGGAATTATTATTTTGCACAGGCCGCAGGTTTCAAGGCGCTGGCTTTTATGGGCTTATCACTATCATTGTTCATATTCGTCTTCCGATTATTCAGCTATTCCAGGCTGCATATTTTCGGTACTCTTTTACTTTTTGGGTTCGTCGAAATACTGCTGTACTATTTCTACTATGTATTAAGATTAGGCGGTGATATTAATGGCGATATTGAATCTGTTGAAGGCATAAAGGATTTTTTTGAGCAGAGAGAGCTGCCGCTTGAGGGAATACAACAAAATCTAAGCATACCAGGCTACGCTTCCTTTATGAAACTTTTATATGATCGATACCTCAAACAACATCCCAAGGTCTTTGAATTTGTCGATAATGCCATCGATCTTTCTAGCAGTGATGACCGGGAAATTGCACTTATCAATTCGCCTGATTTATTTAATGTACAGGTTTTTAGAGACAATTCGGTAAGATCGCTTTTAAATCTTCACAAAATTAATGATGTCCGCTGGATAAATCGGTATTTCTTGGAGGCACATAAACGCTTAATCAATGGGGGATATCTTATCGGCCGTGCAGATACAATTTCCACGCATAAAGTGAGATTTTTTGAAAAGTATCCAAAACACTATGCTGCTGTGTTGTATCGACTGCATTTTATTTTTTTCCGAGTATTTCCCAAATTGCCCAGGGTGCGAAAAATTTATTTTGCCATTACAAAGGGAAAAAATCGGATGATTTCGAGAGCTGAAATACTGGGTCGGCTCTGTTTTTGTGGATTCCGCATCGTATCAGAAAAAGAAATAGACAGCAACTTTTTCTTTATAGCAAAAAAAGCAAGAACTCCCTCTCTCGACACCAGTCCTTCTTATGGGGCAATCATTAAATTGAAAAGGACCGGCTCAAATGGAAGCATGATCGAAGTGTTTAAATTCCGCACCATGTATCCGTATTCGGAATACCTGCAGGAATATATTTATGATCAGCAAAAATTATGTGATGGCGGTAAGATCATGAAGGATTTCAGGGTTACAGATTGGGGAAGGCTCGTGCGGAAATATTGGATGGATGAACTCCCCATGCTGTATAACTGGATTCGTGGGGACATCAAGTTGTTTGGGGTCAGGCCCTTGAGCAAACATTATCTGAATCTTTATGATGATTATGTTCAAAAGATTCGAAAACAAGTGAAACCCGGCCTAATCCCCCCATATTATGCCGATATGCCGAAAAGACTGGAGGACATCAATGATTCGGAAAAAAGGTATATACAATCATATTTAGAACATCCCTTAAAGACTCAGATTTCATATTTTGGCAAGGCTTTAAATAATATCATTTTCAGAGGGGCCAGGAGCAGTTAGAAGCCTTCTGATGCGGAAGAGGCTTAGCTGAATATAAATTTTTCATTATTTTGAGGAAATAATATGGATGAAAGAGAAGAACACAAAGAAATTGATTTACTGAAGTATTGGCAGGTTATTACCGAAAGGAAATGGATTATCCTCCTCTCTGCGGGGGCGATTTTTCTATTTATTGCCATTTCCACTTTTACTCAAACTCCCATCTACAGGGCGACGACAAGAATTCTTATCGAAGAGGAATACTCCAAGATGCTGAGTATAGAGGACGAATTTGGCAATCCCCGGCAACTACGGGATGTCACTTATTTCAACACTCAGCTTAATTTGTTGAGGAGCAGAACCCTGGTTGAAAGAGTTGCCAAGGAATTACAACTTTTATCTCGACCCGAATTCGGTGCAGGGAAAAAACCGAAGATAAACATAATTCAGACTGTAAGAGATTTTGTTCTCCTTAAATGGATACGTCCCAATAACACTTCGACACAGGAGATGACCGGGCAGCGGATTCCCTTAAATCCCTATTCAGGCGTAGCTCGTGCCATACTGAGTGGGTTGGAGGCAAGGCCTATCCGGGATACAAAATTGGTGGATATTAGTTTTTCTTCGCCATACCAGGATTTATCTGCGGATATCGTAAATACCCTGGCTTTTGAATTTATGAGTTTTTCGGTGGAGAAAAGATCTGCCACGACACAGCAGGCGTCAAACTTTTTGACTGAAGTCATCGCCGATCTCCATGAAAAAATTGATGCTAAAAACCAGGAGCTTCAGAGATTCGGAAGTGAAAAAGATATTCCGGTGGTAGGAAACGAGAGCGAAATTTCCGCCTTGGCAAGCTTTGAGGAATATGATCAAGCTTATGCTCAAGCCAACATCGCATTGACCAACGCCCTGATTAAATTCCAGAATCTAAGGAACATAGATCTCCAATCTCGCTCAACAGTAGTTGATGACCCTGTTATCCAGAGTATTCAAGCCGACCTTCGAAGCAATCAAAACGATTACAATGAACAGCGCAATCGATATGGGGCGAATCATCCCAGGATGATGCAATTGAAGGCAAAAATAGATGACCTCTTCGATCAGCTTCAAGATGCCTATCAAAAAGCGGTGGAAGCTGCAGAGACGGATTATCAGACTGCTCAAGTAACGGCTCGGCGACTTAAAAGAGTGCGTGATGATGAGGCCGCTAAGATGGGATCGAGTGCCAGCCGCTTCCGGAGGTTACGCATCGAGTTGGATAACTTGACCAATCAACTCAATACATATACACAAATGCGGGAGGAAACAGAAATTTCGTCGCAACTAGCTGCATTCAGCACAAGCAACATCAGTGTTGTCGACCCAGCCGAAATCCCGAGAAGTCCTATCTCTCCCAATAAAATGCAGGGCATATTAATGGGTTTGTTTGTCGGGCTTTTTTGCGGGATTGGGCTTTGCTTTCTTTTAGAGTATCTGGATAATTCCATTAAGAGCCCGGATGATGTCGAGGATCTTCTTGGAATCCCCTCCTTGGGTGTGATCCCCTATTTATCTCCTGAAGGCATTACCAAGAATAGAAGCAAGTATTTCTCTAAGTATCAAGATTTCTACTCATATGGTGGTGATGTCCAGGATAATGGGAAAGAACTGGAGATAATAAAGACCATCGAACTCATAAACTATGCTCACCCTAAGTTCTTTATCTCTGAGGATTACAGGACGATTCGGACTTCTTTGTTACTATCGAATGCCGACAGCCACCCCAAATCTCTGCTTCTGACCAGTGCGCTCCCTATGGAGGGAAAGACGACTACGGCTTCCAACATCGCTGTTGCTTTTTCCCAGCTGGCTGAAAAAGTTCTTATTATCGATGCAGATTTAAGAAAGCCCCGGCTTCATCGGATATTCGAGGTGAATAATATGGGGGGGGTCAGTAATTATCTGAGCGGTAAAGTTTCTCTGCAGGATGCCATCAAGATGTCAACTATCCAAAATATCTGGATACTACCCAGCGGGCCTATTCCGCCCAATCCGGCCGAGCTTCTCAACTCTAAGAAAATGCAGCAAATGTTGGATGAGGTTCAGCAGGATTTTGATATTATCATAATCGATTCTCCCCCGGTTTTAGCTGCTATCGATACCGTTGTTATGTCTTCATTTGTAGATGCCGTAGTTTTAGTGGTCCGGGCCGGAAAAACCAATAAGCAAGCTCTATTACGCACTTACGAAGAGATGGAGAAGGCCAGGGCGAATGTAATCGGTGTTGTGCTGAATGAGCTCAGGCTGGATCATGGTAAATATTACTATAAGAACTACTATCACGGTGGAGCCTATGTTCAGGACGAAGAATAATGCATGACACCAGATCATCTACGCGTGTTCCCAGACAAAGGCGTTCGAAAAATGACCGGATCTCTCAAAAAGTTATTGAATACGGGATACTGGGGTTGATCATTTTTGCTCCGCTGCCGGCGGGGTCCGTGAATGAATGGTCGAGGCTTGTGATTGCATTGGCGGTGTTGGTTATGTTGGCAGCATATATCTTGATGAATAATCATCCGCATTCAAATAAATATCTGACACAAGCTTGGAAATGGCCAAGAATATTGTTTGTCGGTTTTTTCGCTTTCATTATTATTCAGATCCTCCCCATCCCAATTTCCATTGTGAAATTTTTATCACCAGGCATCTATGCTGTTCAAAATCAATTCAGCTCTGACTTTGGCAGCATGAGTTTTCTATCTTTTTCCCTGATTCCTTCTCGTACTCTTCAGCAAGCATTGGAGCTGCTGTCCTACTTCATCCTCGGCTTTTTAATCGTAAAAACCATAACTAAAAGAGCTCAGATTCTAAGAATAATTTATGTACTGTTAGGAATGGGGACCTTCCAGGCAATCTACGGATTTTTCGAGCTTTACAATAAAAATCCACACATCTTATTTTATAAAAAATACTACTACTTAGAGAATGTCACTGGCACATTTGTCAACCGTAACCATTTCTCAGGCTATCTCGAAATGATTATCCCCCTCGCACTTGGATTGATCATCACTCAGATACATATACTCTCGGTTCCAGGATTGAGCTGGCGAGAGAAGCTATTATATCTGTCTGATAGGAAACTTGCCAGTTTTGTGTTGGTGATGTTAGCTATGGTGGCTATGTCTATGGGACTCATCTTTTCCCATTCTCGTTCTGGCATCTTTTTATTAGCCCTCAACTTTATTCTCTTTATTGGATTGACAACCCAATATTTCAGGGCCGAAGGTCAACAAAATGTATGGATCAACAGATTTCTTACCGGGATTTTTCTGATCATTATTTTGTTTGCCTTACAAATCGGTATTGGATCCGCCCTGGAAAGGTTCTCCGAGGATAATCTTTTACACAGCGCCAGGCCGACGTACTGGGCTAAAACTGTCGATACTATTTCAGATTTTCCTCTTTTCGGTACTGGTTTAGGTACCTTCACCTCACTTTTCCCGGACTGGGAGGAGGGGGGAACCCCAAAACGACTTTACCATGCGCACAATGACTACCTGGAGTATCTTTCTGAATTGGGGATAATCGGCATGAGTCTCTTGCTTGGTGGTATCATTCTCGTATTTGTAAAATCCATCATGTTTTGGAGATCCAATCGGCATAATAAGCTGTGGGCGGTTTCTCTGGGAGGACTTGTAAGCTTGATATGCATTCTTGTCCACAGTATCACCGATTTTAACCTTCACATACCTGCTAATATGCTTCTGTTCTCTGTAGTTTTGTCGCTAACCTCTGTGGCTGTATTTAATAAGCCCAGGCATTCGAGCGCAACCGACACCCAGCTTTAAGCAATTATTAAATATGCAATTCTAGATGTATTGACCGGAATGTAAAATGACTGTTTTAAAGAAAATCATAATGATGAGTGTGGTTCTTATTTTGATGCTGATAGATGTGCTGATTTATCTGAATCACCACCTTTATATGAAAGCCCAAAATGAATTAGACCAACATAAAAAAGTAGAAATTCTACAAAAGGCATTTGGCATATATCCATTCAACCCTCTGGTTTACTATGAATTGGGAAAAGCCAATTTAGAGTTAGGGACGCATCCTCTCCAACAAAGGGAAATGACTCAATCATACCTGCTAGAATCCGAGCGAAATTTCATTCATTCGATTAGAATGAATCCTGTCTCTCATTTCAGTCACTTTTATTTTGCGAGGACAATATTTTATCTGAATATACATTCAATACCGGTACATTCGAGTTATTATGATGAATATAAAAAGGCGGCAAGCCTAGTCAGCCTGAACAGTCAAATCTATCTCGAGGTGGGGAAAATATTTCTCTCCAGATGGTCTGAACTATCAAATAAGGATAGAGAATTTACATTAGATATGTTGAAAGAGATTTTTCAAAGCAATGATTACGATAAGATCTATACTATTTTGAATGTTTGGGAGTTGAATGTTCGAGATTACACGTTGATAAGACAGATACTCCCTGAGAAACCTGAAGTCTTGCGCTTGTATGCAGGATTCCTTGGTGAGAAATCGCTGTCGCTGGGAGAGCGGCAGCATACGTTAACTATGTTTGAAAGTCTGCAGTTCGAGAGCGCAAAAGAATTTTTTAAACAGGGGGAAATAAAGTATTATCAGGCGAGAATCGGGGAGGCCGCAGATGATTTCAAAACCTGCTTGAACATGCTCAACAAGATAAGGTTTTATCAACATCTCACTCAGACAGCATCAATCGATGTAAATGAATTTAATGAGCTTCGGAAATTCACATGGTTGAATATAGCCAAAAGTTCCATTCAAACCGGAAAAGAATGGGGAACCTATCATGGTTATTTGATGGATTTTTTACTCTCCGATCCTTCCAGCACTCAAATCAACGAGCTGTCAAATTTCCTGGAGAGTTGGAGATTGATGGGCCGTGAATTCGAAAGGAATCCCCGGGATACAAGTCATCTTTATTTCATGTTTTTGCTATATTACAAACAGAATCGTTATGCGGATATCATAAAAGAAGAGCGCTTACATCCCTTGAGTCAAATATCCACCGCATCAGCGGATGATGACTTGATAATTAAAATTTTGCATATACTGGGGGATGCTCATCAAAAAATTGGCAATCTTTACGATGCTCTCGATGTGAATTCTCAGGCATATGAAAAGGACCCAACAAATATAATTACTCTGTTAAAGATGCGTAAAACACTCGATTTGTTGGGTGAAAAGCGGAGAGTGACTCAAATCAATACGGAGATCGAAGAGCTTCTGATGGGAAGATTCTTACTGGAGAAGAGGAGGACTATCCCAAAGGGAATGAGTTATGTGAAATCCGTGTTATGTGACGGTCGAGCAATAATCTTTGATTTTGTGTTCGAGTTTAACGAAGGAGAGGCACCGCCTTTGATTACAGTGGTCTTTAACACAAAGGTTGTGTGGGAAGGCTATTTGGAGGGAAGGAATTTCTCGATTCAACTCAATACCATTCTGGGAACCAACGAAATCAGATTGGTCTCCGTCAATAGAGACCTTGATCTGCTAAAAATAAAATGGAGAGAAGAATAGTATGTTAAGGAGTCGGCATTGAAAAAACTGGGAACATTTATTTTGTTGTCTTTTATCCTCTTGTCTTCAGCTTACGTTTTCACTCAGGAAAGAATGTTGAGTGAATATAGAATCGGCCCCAAAGATGTAGTTGAGCTCAGTGTCGTGGGCGATGAAACATTGAGTGGGATCTATATGGTGGCTGAAAACGGAAAAATTACTCTTCCATATCTGGGGGATGTGAAAGTCGAAGGGATGACGAAATCCGAGTTGGGAAGCACGCTTGAGGAGCTTCTTGATAAGCAAGACATCCTGGAGAATCCTCAAGTTATAGTTTTAATCCGAGAGATTGCCAGCAAAATGATATCAGTCTTGGGTGCTGTACAGGAGCCAGGCAGATTCCCTTTATCGGGAAGGCTCACGCTGCGGCAGGTTATTGCTCAGGCGGGAGGAGAAACCAGTGAGGCAGGTGATGTGATCGAGATTATCAGGTACAGCCAGGACGGAAGTAATGATGTTTTAACCATTCCTCGCAGAGAATTATACTCTAACGCTGATTATGACATCGCATTATCACCGGATGATATCGTAAGAGTGCTTGAAGAAGAAATCGTTTGGATATATGTCGGCGGCCAGGTGGCGAATCCCGGCCGCTATGAGGTGGGAAAATCCAATATCCCAACGCTGGTTCAAGCTATTATTCAGGCCGGAGATTTTGCAGATCGCGCTGCCGAAGGGAGTGTAATTCTGAGACGCAAGAATGACAGAGGAGGGTGGGACGTCACAAAACATGATGTAAATGAAATCATAAAGGGCAAGGCAGAGGATGTCCAGCTCCTCCCGAATGATGTAGTCGTTGTACCAAAATCTGTATTTTAGATGATCGATCTGCATTGTCACATCCTCTATGGTATCGATGACGGGGCTCAGTTTATCGAGGAGTCAGTAAAAATGGCCCTTATCGCTGAAAAAGATGGGATCACGACGGTTATTGCGACGCCGCATATATATAAAAGTGATTATGGGCCTCGCAGCTTTGAGGAATTGGACATAAAAAGAGATAAATTGAATGAGGCTCTAAAACAAGAGAGAATCAAGATCGAAATATTATCCGGGGCTGAGGTTCATATATCGGGGAATCTGCTTGCAGAAGTAATGCAGAACCGAGAGCACCTTGTCATGAACCGAGGCTCTTACATGCTGGTGGAGTTTCCTTCGGATCATGTCTATGCGCAGACCAAAGAGCTTTTTTTTGAGTTGATGAGTATTCAAATCATTCCGATCATCGCTCATCCGGAGAGAAATTATGTTTTTATGGAGCATCCTGAATTGCTCTACGAGCTTATCCTTATGGGGGCATACGGACAGGCAAACAACGGCAGCTTCGGTGGACTCTATGGGAGGAAGGTACAGGAGCATGTATATAGGTTCCTGAGATGGAAATTTATCCATTTTGTGGGAAGCGACGGACACAATACATTAACTCTTTCTCCCAAACTTTCAGATGCATTTGCCAGAATTTCTGCGATACATGGTAAAAAAATAGCAGACTGTTTATTCAATGCGAATCCCCAAGCCGTGGTAGAGAATAATGAGCTGCCTTATAATCCGGAGCCCATAAATCCGAAAGAAAAACAAAGGTCATTTAAGATCCGTCTGCCTAACATTCTCACAAAAAAGCACAAAACCGAAAATAACCTAAACTAAGACAGGCAGATCAGTCAGCCTTACGGAGAGTGAAATGAGCCAACTTGATACATTCCAGGAATTTTTAGCAACACAGAGTGCACAGATTCCATTACTATCCTTTGCCATTACATTGATAGTATCCGCCCTTTTGGCTTTTATTTTAGCTCAGGTCTATATCAGATACGGTGATTCGCTTTCAAACAGAAAACTTTTTGGTCGAAATCTTTTGTTAATGACAATGACAACCATGCTGATTATTACGATCGTAAAATCTTCGTTAGCCTTATCACTCGGACTTGTGGGGGCGCTTTCGATTGTAAGATTTCGCGCGGCCATAAAGGAGCCGGAAGAAATCATGTACTTGTTCCTTGCAATAGCGATAGGGTTGGGATTAGGGGCCAATCAAGGGGTAGTAACCATTACAGCATTTATTATTATTGTAACGATGATAGTTGTTCGTAAAAAGATATCTCATGAGACAAAAGGTAATCAAAATTTACATTTAACTGTACACAGCCAAAATCCGAAAAAGATTGAATTAAGTCAAATTGTGGATATATTGGATAAGTACTGTTCAGTGGTAGATTTGAAACGCATCGATGAAGAGGACGACCAAATTGAAGCCTCTTTTCTTGTCGGGTTTAACAATTTTGCTGACCTGAATAGAACCAAATCAGATTTATTGAATCTCAGCAGTTCCATGAAGATCTCTTTACTCGATAATAAAGGAATTTTTCAGTGATCATTAAGGATGCATCTAAGTTTAGTGTTCGCCGGAGCCTGTTCAAATTTAGCTCGAGATCTAAAAAATTTTATTTAGGCCTTATCTTAGTCTCAAGCTTGAGCGTTATTATCATCGGAAGTATGGGATTCGGAGTCAGTTATGGAATAAAACTTCACCAAACCAATAAAACAGGCGCATTAAAAGGACTGTTCACCAATGTGAAAAAAACCGGATTAAGAATTATCCCAAACTATATATCCGGGAAGCTCTCTAAGACAGAACATTTTTATATTGATATAAAGCATATGGATTATCAAAAGCTAAGGTATAACCGGGAAGTTTCCTTGGCTAGAGGCAAAATTCTCGAAGATGTAAAGCAGGAAAAGTATCCCGCTACCTTATCCCATAACAATAGAGCATACAAGGTGAACCTCGAAATGGTAGGGCAAAACCTGGATCATATCAACCGCCCTGACAAATGGTCCTTAAAGGTACGCATAAGAGGGGATAATGCAGTTATCGGGATGAAGGAGTTCACCCTTTTGGTGCCGAATGCAAGAGGTTCGTATCATCACAGCCCTGTCAATGAATGGGTTTGCCACCAAATCGAGAAGGAATTGGGTCTTATAACCCTAAGATATGATTTTGTAAACGTGACAATCAATGGGAAATTTCTAGGGGTTTATGCCTTAGAAGAACACTTTGACGAACGCTTATTGGTAAATAACGACTTAAGGGAAGGGATAATATTCAAGCCGGGATTGCGTGATATATCTGTTTATAATAAGAACAGAGTTTTATCAGATCCGATATCAAAATCTCAATTGAATCAGCTTGAATTGTTATGGCGATCGTTTATCGTAGGTGACATCCCCGCAAGTCATTTGTTCCATATTGAAAAATTGGCAAAACGTTATGCAGTTGCCGACCTGGTAAACGGTCATCATGTCCATTGGCTTGGAAACACCATGTTATATTTAAATCCGATCACCAGGCTGATCGAACCGATTGGACGCGAATGGGAGTCTCCATATCATCAAGATCTTTCACTGTATGTTGAAGAGCCTATATATGATCCCATATTCCATAGCAAAATTTTTAGTGATCCCAATTTCATGAGAGCATATATCCAAGAGCTGGATAAGATATCAAAGACAGAATTCTTGGAGGACCTTTTTAATAAATATGATGAAAACCTTCAAAAAAATATTGAAATCTTGAACAGGAATTATCCCGCATATCAATACTCAAATGATTATTTGTATGAGAATCAAAAATATATACGGAGCAAATTGTACCCTCCCAGTCCAGTGCTAATTTCCTATTTAGAAAATGTCGAGAATAATACTCTGCAGTTGAAATGTGCAAATCTACACAGCCTTCCCATTCAAATTGTTGGCCTAAGCTTTGACAATGGTGATTCTTTTGAACCCGTTCAAGTGAAAACACTTTCAGGGAATAGTAAGGATGATTATCTGAAATATGAAGCCTATGAATTCGTCATCCCGAATGATATTGAAATTGCAGCTTCCGTTTTGGATAATCTTAAAATCCAATATAACATTGTGGGGATTGAAGAACCCAGGGAAAGCCTTGTTTTTCCGTGGCCATCTCATGAAATCGATAAATACTGCCAATTCCCACTTGTGAGTGAAAATGATTATTTAGATAATGAATTTATCCAATTCGACCGAGCGGCTGACTCAGTCTATATAAAGAAGGGAAGATGGAAACTCACAAAAAATTTAGTAATACCCAAGGGCCTTAAATTAATTTGTGAAGAAGGGACCCAATTGGATTTGCTTAATTCATCAAAGATACTCTCTTACTCCCCGCTGGTTTTTATAGGAACCGAAGACAACCCTATTTCAATTAGTTCATCTGACTCCACCGGGCAAGGATTTATTATTCTGAATTCGGGAAAAAGATCAGTTTTTAAACATGTAATTTTTGAAAATCTTAATAATTCCCGCCAGAATGGATGGGAGCTGACCGGGTGTATATCATTTTATGAATCTCCGGTCGAATTTTATGATTGTCGATTCTCAAAGAATATAAGCGGGGATGATTATCTAAATATCATAAGGTCAAAATTTATCGTTTCATCTTGTCTGTTTGAGAATAGCTTTGCTGATGCCATTGACGTTGATTTTTGCAAGGGACATATTGTCGACACTACCTTTAATAGCTGCGGTAACGATGCTGTAGACGCTTCAGGAAGTACCATCCGATTTGACAATATAATTATTAATGGGGCTGGAGATAAAGGATTAAGCGTCGGTGAAAGCAGTACCATCACTGCAAATATGATCAGAATAAGAAATGCCGAGATCGCGGTTGCGTGTAAGGATCTGGCGGAAATTATAGTCGATGATATATCCATAACCAACTGCGAGATCGGATTTTCTGCTTTTCAGAAAAAGCCGGAGTTCGGGCCTGGCTTTATTCAAGCCACTCATATAAATATCGAGAACGTCAATATCCCTTACTTGATAGAGGTGGCGTCTACATTAATGTCGGAAGGGGAAAAAATGATCGGGACCGAGAAAAATGTCAAAGATATGCTGTATGGAGTTGTGTACGGAAAAAGCAGTAAGCAATAAGGCTTAATTATTATCAGGGAAAAATGAAGAGGAAAAGGTTTAAAAAAACTCTGATTTTGCTTATATCTATTTTTGTTTTAGTTATCTTGTCATATGTGTTTTATGAAATCTGGGTAGTTCGAGTAGATGGACCCGGATTCAGAAATAGAATCATTGCAGGCGATATTACTCGTGATAATGCAGAAAAGACGGTCAAATTCAGTTTTTTAACGACCGGTCATATAAGGGATAAAGCCTGGTATTATTATTATCAAATCGATGTCCGAAAGATGGATTCAAATAATGAAATCCCAAACATGTTGTGCAGCACGTTTTTAGAATCCATTGATAAAATAAACAAAATAAACCCTGATTATATTTTTATCACAGGTGACACGCTTTCACTGGAATATCCTCTAAATAAAAAAAGAATGGATGTTGAAAAAGAGTCAGTGCTATTCGACTCCTGTTGGGATCAAGTCTTTTCTCAATTTGAAAGAATCAACCCTGAAGCTGTTTTTCTTCCAGGAAACCATGATATTTTTAATTTTGTCGGGGCAGGAGTCTACAGAGATAAAATTGGACCTCATTTTAGATCCTTGGTTATTAAGGACGTGAGGTTTGTTCTATTAAACTCTTCAAAGATCGAAGCTGAAGTTTCGGAATATTATGCCGGGCCTGAGGAGAAATGGTTCGACCCGAGAAGTATTGACATCGACCAGGTGGATTTCTTGAAAGAAGGATTTGCAGAACTCTGGAAGGAAGAAATCATTTTTGTGTTCATTCATCATGATCCACTAGCTACCCCCCATTGGGAACGTGATGTTCATCCGATTCTTCGAGGCACAAAGTGTAAGGCGGTATTTTCCGGAACCGATTTAGGGACACTGCGCTACCGCATAAAGGATGGGATCTCTTATATTGATGGCGGTTTTGATTACAGAGAATTGGTCCCAAGCTATTTTGTGCTGACATCGGTATATGATAACAATGACATTAAGTTTTCTGTCTACCCTGTGTTTCCTGAGAAATTAGAGGCTAAGATCAATATGGCGCTTCATTTAGTAAAACGAGTTCTTAAAAGGTTGTTTTAAAAGTTATTATGACCGATTTGCATAAAGAATATCGTTATGAACGCAAATTCTTTATTTCTGAGTTGACTCGGCATGAGGTCGAATCAATCATCAAGCTCCATCCGGCGATGTTTTCTGAAATATTCCACCAACGGTTTGTTAACAATATCTATTTTGATTCAGTGAATTTAGCTAACTATTTTTCAACGGTATATGGCGACAAGCAGAGAAATAAAGTTCGTATTCGGTGGTATGGTGAATTATTCGGCGTCATAGAAAAACCAATCTTAGAATTTAAAATCAAGAATGGGTTATTAGGGAGGAAACAGTCTTATTCTCTTAATCCCTTTGTGCTAGATAGTCGGTTCGATTATGAAACCTTAAAAGATGTGATCGATCAATCAGATATCCCTGAAATAGTAAAAGTCACATTTTCATCGTTACATCCATCGCTGCTTAATCGTTACAGCAGGAGATATTTTCAATCAAAAGACAAAAATTTCCGCATTACGGTGGACAATGAACAGTCCTTCTATCAAATCAACTGTCAGAATAATTCATTCTTGAATAGAGTTAACGATAGCGTAAGTATAATTCTTGAATTGAAGTACAATTATGAAATGGATGAAAAGGCTGAGCGCATAACGAATTATTTTCCTTTTCGTATGTCCAAAAATGCAAAATACGTGAACGGAATTGAAAACTTATGTGTCTGGTGATTAGCTGTAGGCCCAGACTTTAATCCTCCCATACTTTCCAGCCCATGCAGATCAAAAGCAACTGCCGGCATTATAGAGGCAGCTTTCCCTGCAGTTTTCATAAACGTGACAAAAGAAACTGTAAAGGATGCATGGATTTTTCACCAATTTCGGAAAGAATTCTGATAATAAAATTAGACGCATTAGGTGACGTACTTCGAACGACATCGGTACTGCCGGCCTTGAAGGATCGATACCCACACTCAGCCATAACTTGGATCACAAGGCAAAATGCCCAATCTTTATTAAGCAATAGATATATCGATAGATGCCTTGTGGTGGAAGATCACTATTTAGAATTCATTCTGAACGAGCGGTTCGACCTGGGAATATGCCTGGATGCGGATCCCTTAAGCGCGACCATACTCAGCTTGGCAGACTGTCAAGAGAAGAGAGGATTCATCGCAGATGAGAATGGAGCGGCTATCCCCGCCAACACGGAAGCGGAAGAATGGTGGCTGATGGGATTAAACGACCATGTGAAAAAACAAAACAGAAAAACATACCAGGAAATTATGTATGAAATCTGCGGTCTTGACAAGCAGGCACATAGACCAATTCTGCCTGACAGCATAGTAAATGAAAGTCTAATTGAAACCTTCAAAAATCACCATGGCATACCATCCGATAACAAAACTGTTATCGGTATCAACACGGGAGGTGGCAGCCGCTGGCAGTGGAAGAAATGGCCGCTTGATTACTATATCTCACTGCTACAAACGTTAAAAAATCACTATCCGAATTTGCCAATCATTCTATATGGTGGGCCGGAAGAAATTGAGTTTAACAAAGAAATAGAAAACAACATACAAAGTGGAATCATAGATGTGGGCTGTACCAATTCCATCAATGATTTTGTGTCGCTCGTGGCGATCTCAGACATTTTTTTAACTCCAGACAGCCTTGGATTTCACATCGCCACCGCCCTTGAAATAACGACATTTGTCCTCGTGGGACCGACATCCCCCTGGGAACTGGATGTTTATGGAAAAGGGGAAGTGCTGTACCCGGAACTAGACTGTATTGCTTGTTATTTGGAGAGATGTGACAGAGATCCAAACTGCATGCGGAGCCTTACTCCTGAGATCGTATTTGAGAAGATTGAAAAAAGTATAGAACGAAATAGGCGGCCATGAAAATCGCCATTGTTAGTTTCGGCCATGTCGATAGCATCCTATCTCTTTCCCGGTATCTGGGAAAAATTGATAGTGTGAAGGTAGATCTGTATCTAATATTTTCTCAAAAATACCTGAGCAGTAGTGTTTTAAACTTAAGCGAATCCAACTTAGATACAGGACTCGTAGGGACAGAATTAACCAGGGAATTGCTTGGGACTGAAATCAAACAATACATCGAAGATTATATGCATTGTAAATTATTCATTTACCGTAATGCATCTCTTTGCGACAGAAGGAATTTTCTGTTGTCCTACCAGCTAGCTCAATATATAAAAAAAGAAAAATATGATGTCATTCATTTCAATGGGACGAGTGGCTTTTTAATTTTCTTGCATCATTTCTTAAGAAAATTGCCGAGAGTAAATACGGTCCACGATCCTATTCCCCACTCAGGAGAAGCAAGTTGGTTTAGCAATGCACTCTACAAATTATTATTCAGATACAAAATCGAATTCATTCTCCACTCTAAAAATTTGGCTGAGGAATTCATAAAAAAATATAAGGTTGAAAGAAAAAATGTTCATAGCATATATTATGGGGCCTTAGAGATATACAAGCTTTTTGGAGAGAAACAAATTGCTGAAGCCCAAAATGTTATTCTTTTTTTCGGGCGGATATCTCCCTATAAAGGCATCGAATATTTGATAGAGGCCTCCAAGATTGTACGGAATACAATTCCCGATCTGAAAGTTGTGATCGTAGGTAACGGCGAATATTACTTCAATGTTCAGAATAGCATTCACGAGGGAACTATAGAAATCGTCAACAGGTACATTACGAATGGAGAATTGTCGGAGTTCATTCAACGAGCCTCTCTGGTTGTATGCCCCTATACGGACGCCACACAGAGTGGGGTTGTCATGACCGCCTACGCCTTCGATAAACCAGTTGTTGCCTCAAATGTCGGCGGTTTGTCTGAAATTATCGAGCATGATGTGACAGGAAAATTGGTGCCGCCCAAAGACGCAGAAGCCTTGGCAAAAGCTATCCTTGATTTACTTCATAATCCCGATAAATTAATGCACATGAGTGAAAACATACATCAAAAATGCTCTGCGGATGAACTATCCTGGCATCATATAGCCGCCAAGACGCTGGATGTTTACAGAATGTCCATGCAAAATTGAAGTCTTTTAAATAGAATGGGAGCCTTTTTTATTTCTCCACAGATGTTCGATAATTCTAAAGTAATAAGCCTATTCAAAAAACAGGGATTTAGGGATCCTGTTGAATTTACGGTTAATGGAAGGAGAATTCTGCTTTATAAGAAGCAGCTGATTGATAATATCAATTTTATAAAAATTAACGATGACATTATTTTCTCAACTGGGGCGTGCTTTTATAAAGGTTATGATCAATCCGACTGCCTGAAATCAATATATAATGACTTTGAAAAAGGCGGCTTAAATTCAGTTGATTTTCAGGGCAGTTTTTTTACATATATTTCCTATCGGGGTTTGGACTACTATTTTACCGATCAAGCCGGGATTCAGAACGTTTTTTTCCATCAAGATGCAAGTATTATCTCTTCATCATTTTTAGCAACCCTGATTGCTGTCGGGGAATTAGCCGGAAAGCAAAGAATCAACAAAATGGCCTTGAAAGAGGTCTTGATTACAGGCAATTTAATCGGTCCGGATACAATCATAGACGGAATCAATCGCTATGAACCTGTCATTCATCAAGATCTATTGGGCATGAAAAAAATTCAATTAGAAGATAGGTATATTGCGGATACCACAAATCAACCAGGTTCATGGGACGAGGTAGATAATCAAATACAAAGGCTCCACTCATACTTCATTTCCTTAAAGACCGTAATAGATAGATACGGTGCAAATCTTGGACTAACCGGAGGGCTTGACAGCAGGCTATTGTATCTATTGATCAGGAAGCACACGAATAACTATCAAGTCTATTCAAACTATCGAGGGAAACCCGGCGCAGAGTTTCTCAGAGCTCAAGAGTTAACAGACGCTGCCGGTGACACATTGCTGCCAATGAAATTCCCCAGGTCACATGAGATCGATTCACAAACACTGCTTCAATTAGTCAGAGACAATCTCTATTTCAATGATGGCCTGATACGAACACACCAGTTGTGGACCGAATTGAATAAGTCCAGGGAACATTTACAGAAATTGTACAGTTCCCATTTAATCGGATTGAGTGGTGTCGGCGGGGAGCAATATAGAAATGGAGAGTTTTTATTAAAAAATAGATATCTCTTCAAAAACTGGATTTTAAATGAATTGGTTATAAAAAACATAGGCAAACCATTCCATAACGGGGAAAGAATGAGAGAGTTTACCGATTATCTGAGGGATAAAATATCCAGCTTATTAGCCATAGATGCGAATTCGAAATATATAAGCAGACATGACATTAAAAGATATTATAATGAAATTTGGAACCCTGCCAACCGAACAATCAGGAATAATATTGAAAACCAATTGGTATTTTTTCTCAGTCCTTTCACAGATTACGAGATTTCGAATTATTCATACCGGTCCATTGACTATCATGGCACCGGTCCTCTGTTCGAAATGGAGATGATAAAAAGGATTGAACCCACATTAGCAAATTGTAATACGGATTATGGCTTCCCAATCAATGGCCCCATCGGATTTAAATACAAGCTCGTACCTCATGTGAAAAATGTAATAGGGCTAAGTATGTATAATCGTTTGTATTATTGGAAAAAGAGAAGTTCGGCAAATGTGTTTGATGCATTGGTATCCAATAACTCGAAGCTTAAAAATATGGCGGATATTGTCAATGAGGTGGATACAGATATAAATATTGAACATGTTAAAAAAAGTGATTATTTATCTCCGTTATTAATTGAGGCAGGTGTGTTTTTCCAGGAAATGAACAGCTATGTTCGCAATGATTAAAAAACTGATCAGTTTCCTGTTGGAAAGGAAAATTGACATTTACAGCTATCATAAGAGTGTTAATATTCTTAGAAACATCAAAGCTGTTCGTTTAAGTAAAGAAATTAGAAAAGGCTACAAGAATAAATGGAAAAAGTTGGGTCAACGTCCATCTGAAAGGCACTTGAAGATATATTCTTCTATAAGCGGTATTCCTGATGTGAATTATGTGCCGGAAAATTTCTATTATAATAAGATAGAGCCGTTTCTGAATAACAAAGCGTACATAATACCCTATACAGATAAAAATTTATTTGAACGGCTTATTCATAATTTCTCGGATGTTTTTCCAAAAACAAACCTGAGGTGTATAAACGGAGCCATATACGATTCCTCTTATGAATTAAAGAGTAATCCTAATGAAATTATTAATAATCTGAAAGATAAAGAGTATATTGTTAAGCCATCATCCTTTACGGGGGGCGGTAGGGGTGTCTCGATTTTGCTCAAGGATGGTAGCAAGTTTGAATTGAATAATAAACAATTGCATCTATCATTCTTATTAGAGCATCTGAAACGTGTATATAATAATAATTTTATTCTGCAGGGCAAGATCATCCAACATCCTTGGTTTTCCAACTTCAATAAAACGTCTCTAAACACAGTACGAATCTTGACCTACCGGTCAGTTGTTAATGAGAACGTTCACGTTATTAATTCTGTATTGAGGTATGGTGCTGCCGACAGTATTGTGGATAATCAGGCATCAGGAGGTTGTTCCATAGGAGTGGATGCTCAGGGTTTGCTGAATATGTTTGCAGTGAATAAGCAAGGAATTAAAATTCTTGGTATTCCTGTAAGCGATAACGAGGTAGTACCTGAGTTCGGGCGCATGCAGAGTATGGCGAAAAAAATAGCACCTTACTTTTTTTTTCAACGCTTACTAGGATTCGATTTTTGTTTAACCAACGAAAATGAGATAAAAATTCTCGAAGTAAACTGTAAAAATCTTGAAATAAACTTTCATCAGATGAACAACGGCCCCTTGTTTGGTGATTACACTGATGAAATCATCGAGTATTGCAGAGATGCCGTGAAAACCATCACATTTAATTTTAGGCTGTGAGATTATGAACATCATCCCTCATTTGTATCTTCATTCTGTCGCACCACAAAAGGAACCCCAGTGGTGTTATTCTTTCTTAACCGTGGAACAGGAATATTTCGAGAGCCTGCTGAGGCATTTGTTAAAAAATAAATATGTATTCATAACCTTGGACGAGTATTTTCATTTCTTGCATGATAAAAGATTCCAATCTACCAAGTTCATTTGTCTTTCGTTCGACGATGGTTATCTGGATAATTATGTCTATGTTTATCCTCTATTAAAGAAGCATGGGATCAAGGCCACTGTATTCGTAAATCCTGAGTTTGTTCAAACAAACAGCGTTTGCCGTCCCACCATGGAGGATGTTTGGGACGGAAATGCTGACATAAGTGATTTGGAGTCCTTTGGTTTTGCTTCTTGGACCGAACTGAAGGAAATGCAAGATTCGGGATATTTCGATGTTCAGTCGCATACCTTGACTCACACGAAATACTTTATTTCTGACAAAATAATCGATTTCCACAATCCTAAAGCGAAATATCTTTACCCGATTTCCAACATTTTTCCTGAAAGGAAACCTTATTATATTACAGATAATGAATTCATTGGTTTAATTCCTTTTGGCACCCCACTTTTTGAGGAGAGGTCTGCCGTTATTGCCAGAAGGGTTTTTATCAATGATGATTTCCAGAAAGAATGTGCTGATCGATTAAAAAACACCGATTGGAAAAAGTACAACCTTAATGAATGCATGGAGAATGTGAAAGATCTTCATGGTCATTATAGAGAAAGTAACACATTAATTTCTGAAGTAGAAGATGAGAAGGCATACCAAGCACGAGTAAGAAATGAACTTAGATTATCAAAGAAGATAATAGAAAAGCAGTTAAATAAGCCTGTCCTGCACTGCTGCTGGCCGCACGGCGATCATAACGATTATTGCCACGAAGTTGCTATTGAAGAGGGATATATGTCGTCGACCATCGCACTAAAGCCTGGTGAGTCATTGACAGATGAAAATAGGATTGTGCGTTCCGGGTATGCGCCGGTTTTTGGATCGAAGACGCTTTCACTCTTAAAGGCAGACTATAAAATAAAATCCTTTAAAGGTGAATTGCCGTATAGTCTTATTCAGAATGTCTATTACAGGGTGAAATATAAAGTATAGCTGAGTTCATTGGGCAATCAGAATAATAACACTATGGTCTAAAGGTCATTCTGATAGTTGCGGGTCATATGATTTATTTACCCTTGAAGTTGTTCGATATTGTAAAGGGCACAGGCATATGCAGGAATTATAACCATTTTCGTAAAATAATAACGCTGCCGAATCACGAAGTTGCCGATTTCCAGGCACAAAGGATAAAATCATTACTTTCTCATGCCTATAACCATTCCCCCTATTATAAGGATATGTTTCGGGAAATTGGATTTAATCCTGGTGATTTTAAAAATAAAGATGATTTAAAGAAGATACCGATTTTAAAACGAGAAGACATTCAAAAGAATTGGGAGTCGATCATATCACAAAGCTGTTCCAGGAATAGGCTGTATAAAGGTACCTCAAGCGGCTCTACCGGCATACCTGTTATGTATTATAAAGACAAGTTTGCTATCGGAGTAGGTCAAGCGGCAGGATATGTAGGATGGAGATTGGCCGGTTGGAATTTTGGGATGAAAGGATTACATATATGGGGTAATCCGACCATCGTAAACAAAGAATGGAAGCGACCATCCTCTAAACTAAAAGCAATAATTTTTCGACATCACAAGTTTCCTGCTTATCAACTGACAGATGGGAAAAACTTTAATGTTCTATACAAAAAAATGCAAAAGGGCTATGAATTCATCGATGGATATACCAATGCAATTTATTTATTTGCAGATTACCTAAAAGAAAATGGATTGAAATTAGATAAAAATACAAAGCTTGTATTAACCACAGGTGAAAATTTACACGATTTTCAAAGAGACTTAATTGAAGAGATGGTAGGTCCGGTTTATGATTATTATGGGTGCAGTGAAATCAACGGGATTGCTAATCAATGTAAGATATGTAATGCATATCATGTTATCGAACCACATGTTCTTGTCGAGTATGGAGATCAAAGAGATGAAATCGGAAGTCGTGATTTAATCATTACAGATTTAGATAATTATGTATTTCCTTTGATTAGATATAAGAATGATGATCTGGTTGTCCCAATTGTAGAGAAGAAGATAGACTGCTCGATTCAGTTAACAAGGATTAACAGCATTTCAGGCAGAGAATCTGATATGCTACGGTTTAATGATGGCGGAGTATTGTCTGTGCCGAGTTTTTTTGGAAGCATGCTGCTGAAAAAGATCAATGGTCTGAAGCATTATCAAATAGAGAAAATATCTGATGAACTGATAATTGTAAATTTTGTTAAGTCCGATTCTTTTACAGAGAGTGATCACAGGTTGGTGAGAGAATCGCTGGATGTTTATTTAAGCGGGCGGATTGATTACAAAATAAATTTTGTTGATAAGATCAAAGTATTAAAAAATGGAAAACATAAACTCTTGATTGACAGGACGAAAATTAATAGCAACCAGCGGTCATAAGGCATTTGAAGCGAGCCGTCGCTTAGAATCCCCATTCTTGCTGAGGGCAGGATATCCGTGACGACACACTTGAAAAGTCCTACATCAGAAGAGAGAAAAGTACTATGAGGATACTGTTGGTTATCGATTCATTGGGTAGGGGAGGGAAGGAGCGGCAGTTTATCGAACTTTTAAAGCATTTAAAACTACATGACGAGATGCAAGTATTTATTGTATTACGGAGAAAAAATGTTGAATATCCGGAACTTTTTCACCTCGGGTATGAAATATATTACCCCCCCAGCCCGAGTAAGTTAAAATTTATTTTTTTTCTCAACAAAGTTATGGATGATACTAAACCAGACATTATTCATTCCTGGGAAAGGTTTGTAACCTCAAATTGCATTGTTTTGGGGATGCTAAAAAGGAAAAAGGTTATAAATTTTGATATTCAGTATGCATTCAAAATCAGGATCTTTTCTCTTCAATACTTGCATGAAAAAATTAATCAAACCTTGGCATCCAGAAACATAGCGAACTCATACGCCGGGCTTAAAATTTTCCACCTTAAAGCGTCAAAAAAGAATAGAGTCATTTACAATGGATTCGACCAAAATAGAATAGATGATGCAGAGAAAACAGACATCAGAGAAAAACTGAACCTAAAGAATTCATCTCTGATCTGTATGACAGCAAATTTCACCCACCCCAAAGACTATAAAACATTAGTTGAAGCAGGCACAAGAATACTCGTAAAAAGAAGAGATGTCTTCTTTATCTTTATCGGAGAGGGACCGGAAAGATCCGCAATTCAGGATCTGGTTCCTAAAGAATTCATAGAACATTTTCTTTTCCTGGGGAGACGTGCAGATGTTGAAAACATAGTAAAAGAAATTGAGATTGGGATTCTTCTATCAAAAAGTGGGCATGCTGAAGGCTTTTCCAATTCTATCATGGAATACATGGCCGCTGGTAAACCTGTGATTGCCACTAATGTAGGGGGAACTCCCGAGTTGATCCTTGATGGAGTAACCGGCTATTTGATTCCGCATCAGGACATTGATGGATTGCAGGAAAAGATAGAGTTCTTATTGGACAATCCCGATATAAAAACGAAAATGGGCAGTAAAGGCAGGGAGAGAATAACAAAAGAATTCGGTTTAGAGAAAATGGCTGATCAATTTATTTGTTTGTATAACGAATTACAAAAAAAAAATCAATCGTGAGAGTACTCTTTGTTGTCAGTGGAAATTCTCCCTTTGGGATAAATCCTTTAATAAAAAGTCAAGGTGAATCCTTAATAAATAGTGGTATTGAATTAGGTTATTTCCTAATCAAAGGAAAAGGCTTGAAAGGATATTTGAAACACATTGGGAGGTTGCGAAAAGAATTAAAATTGAACGATTATGATATCATACATGCTCATTACGGGTTTTGTGGCTGGGTCGCTGTATTAACATTTAAAAAAATTCCCAAAGTGGTTTCTTTTATGGGGAGCGATCTGGCCGGAGGTGCAGATGAAAGCGGCAGGATACGACTAAGCGAGCATTTTTATGTTTATGCCAATCGATTGTTACAACTTTTTATAGATTTTTTTATTGTGAAATCAAAAAATCTTGCTGTGCATGTATTGTTTAAAAGTAAAATGCGTATCATACCCAATGGAGTTGATTTTGAACAGTTTAGGCCTCTCAGTAAAAATGACGTAATTGAGGGACTTTCGATAAAACTGGAAAAGACAAAAAAGTATATCCTTTTCTTGGGCGCTAAAGGGCTCCCCGGTAAGAATTTTTCTCTACTGGAGGAGGCGATGCTTCGCCTGAAAGATGTGCGATTGTTAGCTCCATATCCCATTGACCATTCTATAGTCCCCTTGTATCTGAATATCGGGGATGTTCTCGTACTCACTTCTTTTAGTGAGGGATCCCCAAATGTTATAAAGGAAGCCATGGCATGTAACTGCCCGATAGTTTCCACTGACGTAGGAGATGTAAAAGAAGTGATAGGGGACACGGGAGGGTGTTACATAGCTTCTTTTGATCCGGAAGATATGGCAGATAAGATAAGTAAAGCGCTGCAGTTTGGAAGAAGGACCCAAGGGAGAGAAAAAATAAAACATCTAGAAATAAATGAGATCGCTAAAAGAATTATTAAGATCTATAAATATGTTTTAGAGAAATCCTGAGATGAATTTTGAAATCATTTCAGATCCCGGCAGGATTCAGTCAGGCAAGTGGTCTGAATTTGTTGATAACCATCCCAATGGCAATATTTTCCAATCGCCTGCCATGTTTTCTATATATGGAAGTCTTACCAAATACATTCCCATAGTACTTTTTTGTGTTTATAAGGGAAATATTCATGGCATGTTATTGGCGGCTATACAAAAATACTACTCTGGTTTAATGGGTAAGTTTTCGACTAGATCTATAATTTATGGAGGACCACTTGTTGATAATTCAGACGTTATGGTGCTCAATCGTTTGATAGAGGCGTATGATGACATCATAAAGGGCAAAGCCATTTATACTCAGTTTCGGAATACCTGCGATATGCATTGGGCTGAAAAAAGCTTGGAGTTGAAGGGCTACTCCTATGAAGATCACTTGAACTTTATTTTTGACCTTACCAAAGGAGCCGATGTTCTTTGGACAGAGATTCAATCTACACGCCGGAAACAAATTAAGCGGGGATATAAACGAGGTTTGACTTGCGAAATATTACAGAATCCGACCCTGAATCAAATTGAACTAATGTACAAAATCTTTAAAGGAATATATCACAAAGCTAAATTGCCCCTACCAGATAACCTTTATTTTCAAAGGATGCATGAGGGATTGCATTCAAGATCAGAATTAAAAATTTTTGTTGCCAAGTACAATGATGAAATTGTTGGCAGCAGATGGGTATTATGCTCACAAAAAACGATCTTCGACTGGTACGCAGGGTCTTTGTCGGAGCACTACGATAAATATCCAAACGATATTTTGCCCTGGGAAGTTTTGAGATGGGGGTCACAAAATGGATTCAACACCTTTGATTTCGGGGGGGCGGGAAAACCGAATGTTCCATATGGGGTGAGGGATTACAAGAAAAAATTCGGCGGGGAAGTGGTTAATTTCGGTAGGTTCGAGAAGATTCATAGTAAATATTTAATGAATATAGCCTCTACAGGCCTTAAATTTTGGCAGGCATTCAAAACCAATTAATTTGATCACCTATAAACGATTCTACAATCCAGGATTTCTAACTAAGGAACCGAATGGTCAATTCAAGAAATATTTTAAGGCAAAGAACCTTGTTTGGGCATCATCAGGTCGGGGCAATTTTGAAGTCATAATTGATATGTTGGATTTGAATCCAGATGAAGTGGTTCTAGTTCCTGCTTTTGCTGCTCAAGGTATTCTTCTTCCGTTCAAAAGGAAAAGAGTAAAATGTTTTTTTTACAAAAGTAATCGATATCTAGTGCCTGATCTTGAGGATGTGAAACGCCTTATTGAAAAAAATAAAGTCAAAGCATTCGTCCTCGTCCATTATTTTGGCTATCCTCAACCTACAGAAGAAATTATTTCTATTCTTAAGGATCATAGTGTTTATTTAATCGAAGATTGTGCCCAGGCATTTTTGTCTCGATATATGGACGGTTCACCTATTGGAACCAAAGGAGATTTTGCACTCTTCTCTCTTCCCAAATTCCTGCCCGTTCCCGATGGCAGTCTATTGATAATCAATAATAAGAGATTTAGTGAATTTAAAATAGAATATAAAACCTCAATGCTCTACCGGGCCGCAATTTTAAGTCATCTCATTTTTTTACAATTGGTAACTTGGCAAAGAAATGTCGGTAATTTATTTATTTCCAACATAATGGACTATTTTTGTAAGGTGTTTTATTTAATCTACTACAAGATAATTTGTGTACATTCCAACCCTGTAAGAATTTCAAAAAAATCCAGATACATTCTTGAGCGATTCAACTTTAAGAAATTTCTGGAAACGAGAAGAGCCAACACTCTGTGTTTACTGGACTTGATTCGAAATGATGAAATAGTATATTTTTTTCAAATTTATAAAGGATATAATCTGGTCGGATTACCCATTCTTGTGAAGAATCGAAACTCGTTTCGAAGATATTTAAAAAGGAACGGAATCTATTCTTTGGTTTTTAATAGGTATTGGTATTTGCCGCCAAATGAGAATAATTATGTAGAAGAAAGTAAAATTTACTTTCGGCACATATTAATTCCGGTTAATGAGAATTTAACTTCAGAAGAAATAAAACATATAGCTAAGGTCGTTAATGGTTGGGGCAGATGACATGAATTTTTCTCAGAGTATTAGTGAAATGGAGTTCATTATATAAGGAGGAGAACAGTGAAAATAATACTCGAATTAAAAGAATTCATTATTTCTGAGTTATATGAAGGTATTCAGAACGATGTGGATATTAAGGAAGACGATAATCTTCTGGTACAAGGGATAATAGATTCTTCAGGTATTATGAAATTGGTGGAATTCATGGAAAATCAATACAACATAAATATTACGAATGAGGATATTATACCTGAAAACTTTGCAAGTCTTAATTCTCTTCAGAGTCTAATAGAGCACAAACAAAGCGAAGTGAAGTAGCTGCTTCATGGACCCTAATAATTTCCCCAGCAAGAATAGCTAATAATCTTGAAAAACATAAATATTCGTGAACTAAGAAAATCCGATATTCAAGATTTAGGCATTTTAATAAAGACTCGAGATGAGCTAAATCCAAAGGAGGCTGAGCAGAGAAAATGTCTCTTGGAATGGATTGCGTTTCATAACCCAAGTGCCAGGGGAGAGGCTACTTATTTCATTGCAGAAGAGGATGGAAGGATAATAGCGCATTTAGGTCGGATGCCCAACGATTTTTTCATCAACGGTGAAATTCAACATGGTTATTATGCACACGACCTATATGTGCATCCAGAATATCGAAAAAAAGGAATGGGATATTTCATATCTATGGCCTTATATGATGCAATTGAAGAGAATTCAAATTCGTTTTGCTGCATGATTTGGACGTCTCCTCTCAATCTGCAAATGCAGAGGAGAAGAGGTTATCTCGAGCTTCATACCCGTAAATATGCAAAATTGATTAATCCATACCCGTTATTACATAAAAAGAAAGGAAATAGCTGCTTGTCATTTTTTATGGGCAGAGTTTTGAAGGTTATGCTTCGGATATTCGATGCATTATTGATTTTTCCAATCGTTAAAACATTTGATGTCGTTGAGGTTAGGAAATTCGACGAACGTTTCAAGAGCCTTATAGATAGGTATTACAAGGAAATCGGAATTTGTTCTTTTAAAAACATCAATTATTTAAACTGGAAATATATCGACAGGCCGTTCAATAGGATGAAGATATTTTCGGTACAGGAGAATGGGGAGATACTGGGATTTGTCATTCTTTCAATGGCTTATCCGGTGGAAAGTAAAAAAGGAATTATTGTAGACCTGGTCGCAGATCCTAATGACGATAAGATGGTTCATGCCTTGTTGAGAGCTTCGATCAATTATTTTAGAGAAAATAACGCATATATTGTTAGTTGTTGTTTTTCAGATAAAAGATTTGTCAGGGTCTTAAGAAAATATTTATTCTTAAAATCAAGAGCAAAATTGCCGCTATTTATTTCAGACGTAGAAAAATGCAGGGAAAGTGAATTTCTAACAAACATTGACAATTGGCAACTCACGTATGGAGAATCAGATTATTTAATGTTAGCTCCCTGACGCCTTTTAGGTTTTAACATTTTCTATTTCAGCGAGAGGTTAACTAATGGACTTTGAACTAAGCGAAGAGCAGCTGTCTTATAAAGATCAGATCATTCGGTTCGCTCGTAAGGAGCTAAATGACAATTTGATCGAGAGAGATGAAAAGGGGATTTTTTTACGTGATAAATGGCGGAAATGCGGTGATTTTGGAATCCTTGGCCTACCTTTTCCCTCAGAATATGGAGGGACCGATGCAGATGCACTAACGACTATGATCGCATTGGAAGCGCTCGGATATGGTTGTCAAGACTCCGGATTTATCTTCTCAATTGGCGCCCAGATGTTAAGCGTCCAGATGCCTCTTTGGCAATTTGGAAACAATACACAAAAAGAAAAATATCTAAAAAAATTATGTTCCGGTGAATTGATAGGAGCCCACGCCATCTCTGAACCTGAATCTGGTTCAGATGTATTCAGCCTGAAAACAACAGCTGTCAGGAAGAAAGATAAATATATCCTGAACGGCATGAAAACCTTTGTGACAAATGCACCCATTGCAGATCTTTTTATCATTTTTGCTACAGTGAATAAAGACTACGACTTCATGGGTGTTACCGTTTTTGTTGTTGAGAAAAATACTGAGGGTTTAACGTTAGGATCAAGCATAAAAAAGATGGGCCTGCGTACATCTCCGATGTCAGAAGTTTTTCTGGATGATTGTGCTGTGCCAATGGAGAATTTGTTGGGCAAAGAAGGAATGGGCGCAGGAATATTTAAATCATCGATGGAATGGGAAAGGAGTTTCATACTGGCCTGTAATGTTGGCGCGATGGAACGACAGCTTGAAAATTGCCTGAAGTATGCCAAAGATCGGCAGCAATTCAATCGATCAATCGGTAAATTTCAATCTGTGGCAAACAAACTAGTTGATATGAAAGTTAGATTGGATACTGCTCGGCTTCTTCTTTATAGGGTAGGTTGGCTGCGACAAAACAATCAGAGTAACGAAATGGAAGCAGCGATTGCAAAACTCTATATAAGTGAAGCTTGGGTAAAATCCTGTTTAGATGCAATTCAGATCCATGGGGGTTATGGGTATACTACTGAATACGAAATTGAAAGAGATTTACGCGATTCAATTGGAGGGAGAATATACTCTGGTACCTCTGAAATACAGAAGAATATCATAGCCAAAAATCTGGGACTTTGATTGCATACAGTGGAATCTTGATATGCAGTATCTACTAAATCACTTGTTAGAAGAATCAACTGTGAGAAATCCAGAGAATGTTGCATTGGTTTTTAAAGATCGATCTATCTCTTACGGTGAGTTGGATCGATTGTCAAACAAGTTGGCTCATGTTCTCATCGAATCTTCCGTGAAACGTGGAGACACAGTCGGCCTGTATCTGAATAAATCAATAGAGTCAATTGTGAGTCTTTTTGGGATCTTAAAAGCCGGCGGAGTCTATGTGCCCATCGATCCCAATGCCCCACCTTCCCGTGCTGAATATATCATTAAAGATTGTAATATTAAGTTATTGGTAACCTCAACCAATAAAGCTGAGCAAATCTCAAAGATAATGACTGGGAAGCGTCAATTAGGGGCAATGATTGTTGTAGACAGGGAAAAAGAACTGGAACATGAACAGTCAGTAAAAATTGTGGATTATCAGGATATCATTGACTATCCAATCAGTACACCACCAAGGTGCAACTCTGTTTGGACAGATTTGGCCTACATCTTATACACGTCAGGTTCTACGGGAAATCCCAAAGGAGTAATGATAACTCACCTCAATTCTCTAAATTTTATAAACTGGGGTTTTGATACGTTTGATGTGAATAGTAACGATGTGTTATCCAATCACGCTCCGCTTCATTTTGATTTATCCGTATTCGACCTCTTTGTAGCTATGAAAGCAGGTGCTACCGTAGCAATTGTCCCAGATGAGTATTCTTTCTTCCCCTACCGGCTAGTTGAGTGGATACATCATAATAAAATTACCATTTGGTATTCTGTGCCATCAATCCTCTCTATGATGGTAAGGCAAGGTGAATTGGGGCGATTTAAGTTTAAGTATTTACGCAGCATTCTATACGCAGGTGAGGTCTTCCCATTGAAAAACCTCCGTGAACTGATGCGGAATTTACCCCATGTGAAGTATTACAATCTCTTTGGGCCTACGGAAACAAATGTAATTACTTATTACGAACTGAATAAAATAAAAGAGGATCGAGTTAAGCCGGTTCCCATTGGCAGAGCCTGTGAGAATATGGAAGTATTCGCACTGGACAATAAGGGCATTGTGATCACTAACCCGGGATTAGAGGGCGAACTTTATGCGCGGGGATCCAATGTTGCTCAAGGCTATTGGGGAGACAAAGACAAAACAAGAAGATCATTCATTAATAATCCCCTGCAAGATTATTATAATGAGAAGGTTTATAAAACAGGAGATATAGTAACACTTGATGAGGAGGGCAATTACATATTTATCGGGCGTAGGGACAATATGATAAAAAGCCGTGGATTTCGGATTGAATTAGAAGAGGTCGAATCAGTATTATACAATCATCCGAAGATTATTGAAGCTGCAGTGATCGCAATACCGGATGAGGAGATCGGCAGCCGTATCAAGGCATTTGTAGTCCTTCAAAATGATGAGAAAACGGATATTAAGGAGCTTAGAAGATTTTGTGCTCTTTATTTACCTAAATATATGATACCCGAGAATATTGAAATTATGAGCTTCTTACCAAAAACCTCAACAGGAAAAGTGAACAGGACCATACTTACTAATGCATAGAGTTTAACATCTAAACTGTTGTCAAAAATGGGGGTCATTTCTGGGAAGGCAATGAGAATACTGGTTGATATCGGACATCCTGCGCATGTCCATCTGTATAAGAATTTCATAAGAGAAATGTCATCAAAAGGACACTTTGTCCTAGTTTCGGTTAAACAAATCCCTGCCGCGATTTCATTGTTGGAGTCATTGTCAATTCCCTATATATCCTTGGGAGCAAAATCGGATAATATAATAACCAAGGCGCTAAACCAAATAATCTATGATTATAGAATTCTAAAGATTATTAGAAATAATAGTATAGATTTTGGAGTAGGGACTTCAGTCAGTTTAAATCACGCATCCAAATTGTCAAAAATCAAATCATTTTTTTTAGAGGACGATGACTCGAGCGTCATACCTTTCTCCAAATATCTTGCTCATCCTTTCGCAGATTATATTGTTTCGCCGGATGTGTTGGATTTTGAACGGCAGGGTAAAAATCACATTACCTACTGCGGATATCATGAACTTGCCTATTTACACCCGAATAGGTTCCAACCCGATCCTGAAGTTCTTACTGAAATCGGAATGAGTCCGGGCGACACTTTTTTTGTTTTGCGTTTCAATGCTTTTAAAGCACATCATGATGTGGGAATCCAGGGATTGTCCAAACAAAAAAAGTATGATTTGATTCGTTACTTATCTCCGAAGGGGAAAATATACATCACATCTGAAGGAGATATCGATCCGGAATTTAAAGAATATCAATTGAAAATTTCTCCGGATAAAATTCATTCTCTTCTGTATTTTGCCACCATGTTTATTGGCGACAGCCAGACCATGACTTCTGAAGCAGCGGTTCTGGGGACTCCAGCTATCCGAAGCAATTCTCTGGTTGGGAAAATATCGTATTTGAATGAAGAAGAGTCAAAATACGGTTTGACTTACGGTTTTAAGCCAAATGAGACGAATCAAATGATGAGTAAGATCAATGAATTGTTGGGGATGTCTGATTTAAAGTATGAGTGGCAAAGAAGACGTGAGCGAATGTTGGTAGACAAAATCGATGTCACAGCTTTTTTGGTTTGGTTAATTGAAAGTTACCCTGCAAGTATTGGAATTATAAAAAGAAGTCCGGATTATCAGCTTCGCTTCAGGTCGTCTTGAAATTTTGATAGAAAATATGGATTTTACGCACGACCGATACAGACAGATAATCGATAGCTTTAGAAGAGAAGGATACAATTTATTTACGTTTGAAGAATTCATCCGAAAATCCCCCAAAGGCCGTGTCATAGTATTGAGGCACGATAGTGATCGACTGCCTAAAAACGCTTTGAAGCTGGCTCAAATAGAGAGAGAAAGGGGCGTCAGCGCCACATATTATATTCGTACAGTCAAAAGAGCATTCCAGCCAAAGATAGTAAAGAAGATAGCGAACCTCGGTCATGAAATCGGTTATCATTATGAGGATTTAGCCTTAGCCAAAGGGGATTACGATAAAGCCGTGTCTCTTTTTAAGGTTCATTTAGAAAAACTGCGAGACTTCTATCCTGTATCCACCATTTGCATGCATGGGAGTCCTCTCTCGAAAATCGATAATAAATTAATCTGGAAGAAGTTTGATTATCGAGAATCTGGAATCATCGGAGAACCTTACCTCGATGTGGATTATTCCCAGGTCTTATATATCACAGATACTGGACGTAAATGGAATGATGATATCGCAAACGTGAGGGATAGGGTGGAGGGGATACGAACCGGGCCGTTTAAATCCAGTAATAATATTCTGGACATCATTAAAAGTCATGGTGTGGGCGGAGCGGTAATCATTACGACTCACCCTGAAAGTTGGTATGGCAACCTTGTGCTTTGGACATATGACTTAATTTTGCAGTCTATGAAAAACATTATAAAAACACTAATCAAAATAATTAGAAAATAATACTCTAAAAAAGCATAAGACTTTGCACAGAATTGAGATAAAATCCCCCATATTTTGCTTGACATTTCCCAAGAAAACTTTTAATTTAATAATGAAGCGGGAGGTCCACAAATGGACAAGTACAAAAGTTGGTTATTTCTATTAATTTCCTTATCTGTTTTTGTCTTTGGCCTTCAGGGTTTTGTTGAGGCAACAAATACGGGGAAGGGACTAATCGTTGGGTACGTTTATGAAATGGACGGTACAACCCCCATTGCCGGAGCAGTCGTAAAGGTCAAGAATGTATCTACGGGTTCGGAGTATGAAAGCTCTGTATCTGATATCAGTGGAGTGTTTAATATTGTGGGCATGGAAGGCGGCGTGTACCAATACACCGTAATCACTCCCAAGGGGGATTTTGTCGCGGATGAGATGTTTGGGGTCAATATGAATGGATCAGAAACGGCCAAAATCGCGATAAATGTCGCCTCATATGAAAATAAAGTGGATGCGGCCATCGCGAACATGCCTGCTCCCAAAGAAATTGAGGGAGAAACCTTTATCGGGCGGATCATTGATTTTGATGCAAATACCAAACTTGCCGAAATCTTTGTAATGCAAGGGGCGCTGGAGATAGACGCCAAGATGCATGCCCTTGGAGAACAGACGGATTTTTATCAAAAAGTCACCAGCATTGGGGTTGGGGAGTACGAGGCGTTACGAGTCAGTCCCGGACAGACAGCCACAGTTCCTCTGAATTACGAAGCACAAGCCGGTGATGCAGTATATATAGCCCAAGCTGGGAAAAGCCTTTTACCCTTCCTATTGGCGCCCGTAGGGGTAGCAGCTGTTGTTGCCGGAAGTTCTACCATCGCTTACAACATGGGATCAGCTAGAATAAATGAGGAATGTATTCCATGTTCTCCGTTTAATACAGGCACAAGCAGTATCTCGAAAAGAAGGAAATCAATTAGATAGATTTTTTCTTTTACGTTTGTTCGCACGTAAACTGAAAGAAACTGAAGCCCGCTTAGTTTGCGGGCTTTTTTTTTACCCAATGCTGAATACCTTGGCTGTTGATTGTAAGGGGATTATTTCTTTATATTATTACGATCCCTGCTTACTTTCTCTGGAATCTGTTCTAAGGAACCTTTCACGAATATCCGTCCAGGAACAATTTGGGTGCCTTCAAGGTCATCCACAGGGTTGGTAATAAGGATCAGGCTTCCATCTGGAGATGAGGCTTTTATGTCGAATATCAAAATCAGCAAAGTTCCTGAAGAAAGATGCGAAATCGGCTCGTTTCTATATCCGCCTGCTCTAACAACACCCTCAGTTATTTGAAAAGCATCCATCTGTACAAAATCACTGGTGAGTTCAGTCCTGGCCACTCCTACGAAATTCATGTGCTCTGATGGAAAAACAACATCGAATCCAAAAGACTTTATATTGAAAGGTTTGTCGATAATCACGGGTACTAAAATCTGCTGACCCGGCATGCCGATCAAATTATCGATTCTGAGGGTATTATCTATCCTGGTTGACCTTTGAACTGAAGCCTGTGTGACATCATCAGCCCTGGACTCACAGGAGCAGTCTCCTGGAAGTTCCTCTATTTCGAGAAATTCTAAGAAGATTGCATGGGCATCTCCTGGTGTGACCAGGGGGTTGGTTTTGGTTCCATCGCAATTTACATCCGCATTCTCTCTCTGCGCTTCTGTCGGATTGTTTATCCTACCGAGATAAATATCAAAGGCCTGCTGTGCATCCCCGGGAGACAATTGTAGATCGCCATTAACATCACCACATCTTGTGAAGAAATTTGCAGTTAATGCCTTATTTTGATCAAGTGTAACACTGATATCATCTCTAAAAGCCTCAGCGCTGTTCACATCCCCGGTCCACTTCGAAAAGCGGTAGTTTTGGTTGGCTGATGCAATGAGCTGTACGGTACTGCCGCTGGGATAGGTATAATTACCATCTGGAGGATTAATCGTTCCTCCTTCACCGGGCACGGCTGCACTGGTCGCAGAGGAGAGCGAAAGGTCAAATGTGGCAGTATCCTGAGTGATCTGCAGGGTAAGGCCGTTTGACCAACCAGAGACTATGCCCGTATCCACCGAACACCTTGATTGCGCCCTTATGCTATAGGCTCCGGTTCCAGACCAGGAGCGGGAAGCGCTGGTCGAACTCGACCAAACAGAATAAGTGCCATCTCCCCAATCAAAACGGTATTCCACATCATGACCTAAAGAGCATGCGCTACTACCTGTATCGTAAGTGTAAACGACATCCGGTAATCCGCTGGAAGGACCGGTGGGAGTACTCGGGTTTGAGACGGCATGTTGAGGAGCTGAAATTGAAACGGATTTTCCTGCGGACCAACTTGAAGTGACAGCGTTATTTACCGAACACCGAGCCTGGGCCTTTACCGAATAGGTCCCAGCGTCAGCCCAAGAATGTGAGGCGCTGGTCGAACTTGACCAATCGGAATAGGATCCATCTCCCCAATCGAAGCGGTATTCTACACTGTGACCTTCTGAACAGGAAGCCCCCCCTGTAAAAAAAGAACCTGAGACATTGATGGGCCCGGCTGAAGGGCCGCTGGGAGTGTTTGGGATTGAAACTTCGTGTTGGACAATAATTGAAATAGAGACATTTATTCCAGTAGACCAACTGGATACAATGCTCGGATCGGTGATGCACCGCGCTCGCGCGCTTACCGTATATGTTCCGGTACTTGCCCAGGAATGAGAGACACTGGTTAAGGTTGACCAGGGCGAAGTGGTCCCGTCTCCCCAGTCAAATCTGTACAGCACATCATGTCCCTGGGAACAAACGGTTCCTCCTGTAGAGTAGGAATAGGAAGTGTTGGTAAACCCACTGGTAGGCCCGCTTGGCGTGTTGGGCGTGTTTACTGTATGAGGGACCGCAATAACAACAACAATTCCAGTTGACCAGCTGGAGAGAATACTCGTGTCGTCTGTACATCTCGCCCGTGCCCTGACCGTGTATGTTCCGGCACTTGTCCAGGAATGGGAAGCACTGGTTGAGGTGGACCACACGGAAGTGGTCCCATCCCCCCAGTCAAACCTGTACTCCACACCGTGCCCTTCTGAACATGTGGCTCCCCCTGTCGAGAAGGAATACGATGTGTTCAAATCCCCACTGGAAGGCCCACTGGGAGTGTTGGGGCTGGTGACAGTATGAGAGGCTGTGACAACTACGGAAATTCCAGTATACCAACTTGAACGGATGGTCGTGTCGCTGGCACACCTCGCCCTGGCTGTCACTGTGTATGTTCCGGCACTTGCCCAGGCATAAGAGGCACTGGTTGAGGTTGACCATCCAGAAACGTTCCCATCTCCCCAGTCAAACCTGTACTCCACACTGTGCCCTTCTGAACATGTGGCTCCTCCTGTTGAGAAGGAATACGATGTGTTCACATCCCCACTGGAAGGCCCACTCGGGGTGTCGGGGGTAGTTACATCATGAGGTTGAGTAGATACATTAATGGTTATCGAATCTGTACTTTGATCACTAACGTTATCGGTGACCGTGAGGGTCGCTGAATAGTCTCCGGTGTAAGAGTAGGTGTGGTTTGGATTTTGAACAGTGGAAGAATTTCCATCCCCAAAGTCCCAGCTGAAGGAATATGGGGGCGTTCCTCCGGTTGCGGTTCCGGTGAAGCTTACATCTAGAGGAACATCGCCTGAGGTTGGGGAGGCGCTGATGACCGCATTTAACGGAGAACCCTCTGGACCTGGCCACCCCGCCAACCTGGCCATCATCCACCAAAATGCTCTACTTTTAAGCATACAGTTGAGTTGTTGCGAATGTGGACATACTGCACATTGACCAACTTCGACGTCAAGATCGCTGCCGGGATTCGCTGCCAACCATTCATCAGCCCAATTCGCGTCTTGGACTTCATCAGGGGGGATATCACTATCGTAATTGCAATCCTCATCTGGAAATTTATCCACAAAAGATGTCCAGTCAGGATCCCAGCTTTCGATATCAGCAAAATCATATAGGATTTTGCCATTAGTATTGCAGTAATCCCGGATCTGGTTGTTCCTCGCACGAACATTCCCTGCCGCTCCAAGCCCATCCAAGGGACCGGTCATATAGATGAAAGTGATATCTGGGTAATCGTCTTCTAACCCATCCATGAGGCTCAGGGTAGTATTAATTTCAGCCTCAGTCGCATACCAAAGCTGATAGCTCCAGGCCAACATAATCACGTTCTTGTCACTTTCGCCGTTTTCGAGGTCAGTTCGCACCTCTGCTTCCCAATCATCAAAATCCGGATAGCCAAGGATGATTTGAATCTCGATAGAATGGAGAGCGAGTGCGCCACCTGATCCGTCCTCGTTCCAACTATACAGGCTGTCGTTATCCAGGACGTTCATCCCCCGTATGATTTGCTTTCCATGTGAAGCATGCCAGTATGCCATTCTCAGCAAGTCTTTGGCTTCTAATATCCACTCCGGTGGGATTATATTGATATCCGTACATGTGTGATCAATTATGATTGGTTGCTGAAAAGAGGCTGGATAGACACTGGGATACAGACCTAATAGAAAAGATAAAAATACAACTGCCCCATAGATCCTGCTGAGCTTAGATATTGTCATTTTACGAATCCGTAAAATATGTTATTCAGGTATATCCTTTTTTCCTATTGAATTAGTCGTGTGAAGCATAAATACAACAGTATAATAAAGCATCATTTTTACAGGCTCCTTGTGTTGGTGTTATCCCTTTCCAACAGAATTAGTCGTGTAGAGCCTGAATATGTCTGTATTTTGTACTAATTTCAATCGACATAGTAATACCAAATATCGAGTTATTGACAAAAATTGTCAAACTCTCAAGTTTATTCTCAAGGTAAATCATTAACAATGCAAGAATTTTTTTTGATGAACCTTTAGACGTACTCGTGAATCCGACGCTATTTCCGGAGGGGATTGGGCCCCTTTTTTAGCGTGATCTCGGTGTTGCGGCTAAAAGAAATGGGCCGAAGCCGCCAGCGTGGGGCGAATCCAGCGATCTTGATTACATCCGGTTTTCTAAATTCGATAATTGTGTGTAAGGGATGGTTTAGCTGCGGGATATTTCTAATTGTCAAAGGGACGGGTTTCTTAGTAAAGTCCACCTCGAAATTTCCTGTGATAGTAGCAGGCTCTGAATTCAACTCTTTATAAACGATCCGGCAGGTGGAGTTTTGGTTGAATGTGATGACCATTTCTGTGTCTTTGGTCTGGCCCTCCCAGATGCCATAGAGGTCTGGCTCACTGTATATTTTCGTGCAGCCATAAAAGAAAAAGAACGCGCAGTAGAAAAAGACATTTGCGGCCGAAACCATGGCTTGCAGTGCCTCTGATCTTTTCATGAACTGTCTGCTGAAGGTCATGCCTCCTTAGATCGCGAAGACATACTATCACAACACAATTGAACCAATCAATTCTGTGTGCCATTCCTCAAGAGGGATTGACACAGTTCCGCTTTTATGCGATTTTAACTTGATTATTGAGACTGAAAAAAATGCTGGGAATGTTCATAAAAAGAAAGGAAGAACGACTAATTTCCAATGGGAGAAATGAAAAAGAATAAGTATTTTCCAGCTCTATTCCTAGCAGTTACGTTTCTGTTTATTGTCAGCATTTTTTCGTTGGAGAAAAACCAGACAAAACAAAGGCCGCAGCAGAGTCCCCCAAATCCTGAAGCGTTAAACTCGCCTCAAAGTCAGACTGGATTGTTGCCTCACCCCATGGACCTCAGCCATCTTGATGAAGGACCGGAAATGGAAGTGCTGGCGCCACCGCCCCCAGCCTGGGACTGGCGGGATTATAATGGTGTTACTCCAGTGAAAAATCAGTCAAGCTGCGCTGTCTGTTGGGCCTTTGCCTCCACCGCCGTTCTTGAGTCATACGTGCTGATAAATTCAGGTGTGGAATACGATTTTTCTGAACAAAATGTCAAGGAATGTAATGATTATTTCCGCGGTTGTTATGCGGGGAGTGCTTTTTGGGCTGTCAGCTATTTTACCCGGACCGGGGCGGTCCTTGAAACTTGTGACCCATATATACCTGATCCCACAGGAGTTTGCAACTCGTCCTGTCCGAAGATCGTACAGGTTACGGGCTGGAGAGTGATGCCAAATGACATTGATACAATCAAAAACGCTGTATATAATCACGGACCGGTCAACGCGACAATGTATTCATCTTTCCCTGGTTTTTCTACTTATGACGGATCATATGTATTGTATTATACGGGAAATGAAAGCTCTGATCATTCTGTCGTGATCGTTGGTTGGGATGACAACATGCCCCATGCCGGGGGATCGGGAGCCTGGATATGTAAAAACAGCAGCTGGGGGGGAGAAGCGTGGGGGGATAACGGATTCTTCTACATTGCATACGGTTCCGCCAGAATTGGTGGATTTCCCAACTACTACGATAGTTACAAAGAATACGATGAGTCTGAAATCCTGTATCATTATGATGAGGCAGGATGGAGGGACAGCCAAGGCTATCCGCCCAGTACCACAGCCTGGGGGCTGGTAAAATTCACCGCCGAGAGGGATGAGTCGATTCATGCGGTAGACTTGTGGGTGGTGGCACGCATTTTTGATTATACCATCCAGATTTATGATGATTTTGATGGGAATGATGTTTCTAATCTATTACACAGTCAATCCGGAGGCATGACGAACAGCGCCGGATATGTTTCGATACCCCTCTCGACTTCCGTAGAAATAAGCCAGGGCGATGATTTTTATGTTGTTGTAGAATACGATACCACCTATCAATATCCCGTTACCACAGACTCGGTTGATACCTATTATCCGATCGAGGTCGGAAAATGCTTCATGAGCCCGGATGGCTCAGCAGGTTCATGGATGGATATAGGTGTTGAGTTGGATCGAGATATCTGCATCAGAGCAAGGGCGATAAGCAGCACGGTCACCAGTCCGGTCCTCTCAGTTACTCCTGCTTCGCTGAGTTTCAGTGCAGCTGTTGGTGGGACACAGCCTCCTGATCAGCAATGTTTCATTACAAATACCGGAAGCGGGACCATGAATTGGACCGTATCCGATAATTCCTCCTGGGCGTCTTGTACTCCCGGCTCCGGAGTAAACGATGGATCGTTCATGGTTACGGTCGATCCTGCCGGAATGACCGCCGGGAACTATACGGCGACAATCACCGTATCTTCCCCGGATGCAACCAACTCTCCAAAGTACGTTCAGGTCTCCCTCACTGTTTATGCGGCATCCTCCATGCAGCTTTCGCTTCAGACCGCAACAGGTCAGCCTTCGCCAGGCAGTGGTGGCACCACACAACCTGTTCCAGGATTATATTCTTATGCGAGCGGGAGCCAGGTCTCGATTCAAGCGCAGCCGTATTCAGGTTATCGATTCGCTTTCTGGGGCGGGGATGTGGATTCTTCGGTAAGATACAGCATGGCGTTTGCGATATCAATGGATGCCAATAAATCTGTTGCAGCCAATTTCTGTACACTTTGCGGTGACGTGAATGGAGATTTAAGCGTCACTCCTGGGGATGCGCAGAGAGCCTTCGAGATATATTTGGGGAGAATAGCCAATCCCACACTTTGTGAATTGGAAAATGCAGATGTTAATTGTGACGGAACTCAAGGCGCACCGACAGTCACCCCAGGGGATGCCCAGTCTATATTTAGAAGATTTCTGGGAGTGGAATCATTACCGACCGACTGTTCGAGTAATGCAAGGGCTGAAGCATCGGCCTCGATCTCCACGCTGCGAGAAAGTAATGAAAAAAGCAGGCTGATCCTAGATGCGCCCCGAACCGTTTCCGAGGATGAGATCGAGATTCCCATAATCATTGATAACCCATACGTGGAGGCCTTCGGATTCGATCTAATCTTCCCATCGGAGAATCTAGAGTTTGTCGCCATCGATGAGACAGAGTTTACGGAGAAATTAGACATAATCGACACAAACCTGGTGGGTGAAGGAATATTGCGAGTAGGGGGATATTCCAGCGTTCCGATCCAAAGCTCCACGCAGGTGCTGATCGTGCTGGTTTTTAGAGTCATCAAAGAGGTTGAAGAGCCCGTTTCGGTTTCTATCGTGAATGCTGTTGACGATGTTGCATCAGTAGAAAAACGCCCATTCTTGCGGAAACGAGAATTTATCCCTCTTAGGGAAAAGAAAGCCGGAGCTATTTCAGATAAAACAAAAGCCCCAGGTCGAATGTGAAGTAGAAATCCTGGGGCAGCCATTCCCAATCTGTCAGGGCGTAGGCCGCCCCTGCCGAGGCGTTCAACTTGAGTGGTCCTAAATGGAATTCTCCCCCAAGTAGGGCTTGGGGGCCGTACAGAGCCTTTTGTTCGTTCCGGTAGATAAACTCGCCATCCCAGATGCCCTCGATGAGCTGCACGGCTTCCACCGTGAATCCACCGTATTGGACATTCAGGTAGCCGCGGACACTCTGGGAGACGATGGGGATGTAGTACTTAAGCCCGACGCTGTAGAGTACCTGGTTTTCCACCCAGTCGGTCTCGGAATAGATGAGGGAGGTAGGAAAGTACCCGACTCCACCGTGCAGGGCCAGGTTGGGGATGACGCTGTACTGGACAAACCCTCCGAACCCGCCCGTGGAGGAGCCGTATCCCAGTCCCAGGCTCAACCGGGCGGGGAGTGTCACCCGGGGCCGGATGTAGGGAGCCTGCATCGGCGGCTTGATCTGTTCGGGCGGTGGTTTCACGGTTTCCTTTCTCTTGTCCGTTTCCAGTTCTGCCTGCGGCGGGGGGATCTCCAGCGGTTTGGCCTTGGGCTTCGGTTCGGCCATCATTGGTTCGGTTCGAATCAATTCCCAAAAAGCTTCTTGTGAAGGAAGGGTATAGAGGGGGAGAGAGAGTCGGCTGCTGAATGGGATTGCAGTCGTTTGTAGAACCTCCTCGGTGGATATGACAGGTTCAGGTTCCGGCTTGATCTCCTTTCTGGGCGGCTGGATCGGCATGGTTTCGGTTTCCACTTTTTGGGGTTGGATCGGTTCTGCTGGTAAGAACAAGATCTTGACGCCCGTTTCGGTCTGTTCGATCTGGTAGGCCGGGATGTCCTGTTTGAAATCAAAGACCACACGGGCGATGTTTTCCTGAAACATGGCCACCCGGATGGCGGCTATCCCTAAATCATTGACTGCATAGCGGTGGAAGCCGGCGCTTTCCGAGACGTCCTGGAAATCAACGACTAAGCGGGTAGGATCCGGAATCTCGAAAGAGCGGAAGGAGGAGAACGGTAAAAAATCCAGGCGAACGTCGAAGGAGTCCGTACGTTTCGACAGGGTGATCTTGTCGGAAAAGGCAGTGGTGGACAGGGCGGGTGCTGTTTTTGCAGGAGGTCCTGCGGGCTGAGTTTTTTTTATGACCTCCGGTTCCAAGGGAGGCTTTTCCTGCTCGGCTATCTTCTCGATTTCAGGAGGTTTCTTTTCTGGTGCAGGCTTTATTTGGCTTTCCGGTGGCGGCTTTTTTTCAGACTGAGGCAGGGGAGGCGGCTGGGATTCTTTCTTTTCTCCGGTAAAGGGCTCGACCTCCGTATCTCTGACAAATCCCATAGCCTGACCTCCATACCTTCGGGACTGGAAGCGGACATAGTACCAGCTGTCGTTGACTTTTGTCTTCTGGATCAGGGTAAGCTGTGTGCCTCTGCTGGCGGCATCGATCCGGTAGCTGCCAGAACTGGGTTCGGCATAGATGTTGGCCTTCTCGACCGTGACGATGACCTTGTCGGCCTGGGAGAACAGGGATACGGGAAGGAATATCGAAAGAAGGATGAAGCGCAAGTGTTTTTTTATGTTCAATCTTCGATTCCTCTCAAAAGTAAAAAACCTCATCATATTTGTTCGTCCACGTTATAAATATCTCCCCTTATTCCCGCTTTTATTTATTGTACACTAATCTTCATAAAAAAGGGAAATGATTCTGTTCACTATGGAATTCGGACTAATAGGGACAGGATGTCCCTAGTTGAACTTTCTTTATAGTAATTCTAAAATTTCTTTGTATAAATTATTAAGTTAGGTAAGATGAACATAATGAGAAGCTCTCTTCCTTTAGCCCTAGTGCTAGTGCTGTGCAATCTCCATGTCGTGGCACAGCAGAGTTATTCCCGTCAAGAAGCCGAAAAGGTATTAAAGCTCATTGAAAAAATAGAGGGGGATCGGGCGGAGTCTGGGCAAAGAGGAAAGCGCAAGGTAGAAGTTTTTGAGAGTGAGTTCAATGCCTACGTCGCCCACCGAATCGAGACCGAAAGAGAACAGGCGATGAAGGAGCTCGAACTGAAGTTTTTCGATGCGAACAGGATCGAGGGGAGGCTGTTCTTTAATCTGCGAGGACAGGATTTACCTAAGATTCTTCGGCCGGAAATGAACTTCTATTTCAGCGGGATTATCGAGACGAACGATGGCGCTGTCCGGCTGAAACTTGATGAGCTTTTTCTTGAGGGGCAGGAAATACAGCCTGTGCTTCTGGACCTGGTGTTTATGATCGTAGCCAGGATAAACAAGGTGGAATCCAGCAGTATCAACGACTGGTATGTACTGCCGTCCGGGATAAAGGAGATTAAGGTATATAAGGGGAGGGCGGAGTTTTACTATTAAAAAAAGGGACAGGCACAAATTCCCTGTGGAGGAAATTGAGCCAGCCCCAATTTTTTGATCATGATACGGGTAATAGCAGGGAAATATAAGGGCAAACGGCTTAAGCGCGTGCCGAGTGTGGACGTGCGCCCGATACCGAACAAGCTTAAGGAGGCGTTGTTTAACATCATCCAGAAGGACATAACGGAAAGTGCATTTCTGGATGGATTTGCCGGAACAGGATCGGTGGGGATTGAGGCTTTGAGCCGGGGTGCGCGTGTCGCCTTTTTTATCGATGAATTCTATGCCTCGGTGAAGGTCATCAAGGATAACCTCGCCCACTGTGGTGCGGAGAATGACGGAGAGGTGATCCACAAGGAATTCAACCGTGCAGTGATCAATCTTGCGAAAGATGGGATGAGTTTTGATGTGATATTTTTAGACCCGCCTTACCGGCTGCTCGATGAAAGGAACCCTCTAAAAGTGGTCTTTAAACGAGGGATCCTCAAGGAAAACGGGACGCTTATCCTGCGCTATCACCACAAGACGAGGTTTGAGGGGAAGTATTTTACGCTAAAACGGAGGGTGGCGATGGGGGACGATGTGATGGAGTTCTATAGCAAGAGGAGTGATTGATGAAAGCAATCTATGATCAATACCTTCGTGACCATATGGCCTTATTCTCTAAATTGGATTCCCTGTCGGATGTGGTTATGGAAGCTAGTGAATTGCTCATTGATACGATCAGCCAAGGGGGTAAGATATTAACTTGTGGGAATGGGGGCAGCGCTGCAGATGCCCAGCATTTCGCGGCTGAACTTGTGGTTAGATTTGAACAGAACAGGATCGCCCTGCCTGCAATCTCCTTGTCGACCGATACATCCATTCTTACTGCGATGGGCAATGACTTCGGCTTCGACATGATCTTTGAGCGTCAGGTGGAGGCCCTGGCAGCAAAGGGAGACTTGCTGGTCGCGATTTCGACTTCGGGCCACTCAAACAATGTGATTCGTGGTGTTAACAAGGCCGTCTCACAGAAGATTCGTACTATTGGATTGTTGGGCAGAGACGGCGGAGAAATTGCGCCCTTGCTAGATACTGCTGTTATTATACCCCATGATAATACGGCCAGGATTCAGGAAGCTCATATATTTATCATACATTTTTGGTGTTCAATGATTGAGAAGCATTTGCAGGGCTCAATAGGCGACGATCTGCTTTAGTGCGTTTCTGGCGGATTTTATAATCTCGCTCACCCAACGCGGGGAAAGCGAATAGATCTGGGCGATCTGTGCTCGGGGGACATCCAGGTAGTAGTACATGTAGAGGATGTCGGCGTGTCTGGGTTTCAATTTCTTCAGTGAGCTGTAGATGAGCTCGTTTCTCTCTTTTTTCTCAAGATGATCATGGGGGTCATCGGGGTTGTAAGGTTCCGGAATATGCTTAAGATCCCGGGTTTTCCTCCGAATGTAGTCGATAATTTTTCTGCTGGTAATCGAATAGATAAAGGTGCCGATGGAGCTATCAACACGGAATCTTCCCAATTTTATTGCTTCGACAATTGCGATGACTATCTCAGAGCAGATGTCCTCCCACTCTCGCTTTAAGTGTC
>SDBS01000158.1_pt1 | contig 56575 bp, 96 predicted proteins | sample 2277091 | NCBI WGS metagenome assembly SDBS01 (sample SAMN10404972, study PRJNA504765) | marine sediment metagenome | isolation source: marine sediment core GS10_PC15, 163 cmbsf | place: Arctic Ocean: Southern Knipovich Ridge | collected 2010 | reverse complement strand
GCTGATAATAACCTTCTGGACCTTTCTTAAACTGATGAAGTGGATCTCTGTGAGTAAATATATCTAGTTCCATACCTGGCCGCACATGTTCTCTAAAGAAATCAGACACCTGTGTCTGCTTGCGTCTATATGTTTCTGTACCCTTTTCGCCTCTAATCTCTACTCCACCTAAACCAATTACTCCCTGGTCCTGAGTCTGGATTAAACCTCCAGGCAAAATACTTGCTACTACGACTCGTTTAGGCTCAAGCGCATCTTGTGCAAACCTATACTCAACAAAACGCTTTCTCTTTTTCCTTTCAGAGACTTGCTGGTTTAGTTTGTTGAAATGCTCAATCTGACCCTCAGAGAGCTCTCCCCTTCGGATAGCTCCACGTACCTCTCTTCTAATCTTCTTGAACTGATCGCTATACATAGCAACATCAGAAAGAATCTTAAACCTGTGGAATAATGGATATTCTTCTGGGCCTAAACCTGCAACATCAGGATGGAGGGCCTCATATCCTCGACCCGGCAACCTGATTTCTCCTTCTTTAACCTTAGTATAAGGGTCTCCATGAAGAAAGTCGACATAGTAATCTGGTCCTGGTAACCATTCTGGCATCATATTTCTGATTGGATTATAGAGCTCTATCTGACGACGCCTGTGAGGTAGGAAGCGACGGAACGCTTCAGTCATACCCAGCAAGCCGCCCAGTTCCTTATCCCAATATGCCCTCTCCGCACCAGTTGCTCTGCTAGAAGTCTCTAGTTGTTCCATCTTATCGAAATAATCCTGACTTCCAGTGAGTGATTCTTTCACAGCACCATGTAAGAAGCCCGTCAAACCTCGTAATTCATTAATCCTATAGATAAATTCTCCTAACTGCTGATCCGGTGCATGTCTACTTACAGGCGTGCCAGGTGCCAAACCACCCAACCCGTATGCTGGTTCATGCTCCGCAGCTGTAGGAGCATGTATAACAGCTCCGCGCCCACCGGTTACAGCCTCAAGGTCTGTTCCTGCTAGCCACTCTTCTGTGTGCATAAGTCTTGGAGGCTTGATAAGTCCTCCTAATGCCTCAGCAATAGGAGCTAAGAATGGAACATCGCTTCCATAGGTACCAGTCATAGGATATGGTCTTTCGTAATAGTGTTCTCGTTCCCATCTGTACTTGAATTCCTCATCAAACAAGGCCTTTACAGGATGGAGCATAGGACTAGCATCCCACTTCTCTTGTTCGCTACCCCAGAGACCCTTGACCTTAGCTTTGGACATCAACATACGGTACCAGTGTGGGCGGTAGTGAGATACTCTACCACCTTCCCATGGAGACCTGCCGAACTCCCACCATCGACCGCGCCTTACAGCTACGTCCTCACGACCCGTATAAAGCCGCTCAAGCTCTTCGGGGGTCTTGTCTGCACCCACGATACCTGGAAGCACATTCCCAGTGCCCCAGGCGGCTCCTATGGCTAGAGCTCCAAAGGCTGCTGCACCGAGTCCTGCACCCAACCAGCCTCCACGCATTAGAACACGTCCAAGCCGTCCGGTTGTACCGGCGCCAGTCTTCTTACCAAAGAATGCTGCTGTCTTGCCTAGTGCTCCAGGTCGCGTTAGTTTTGTAGCTCGGGCATGCTCTCTTATTGCATCTGCCTGTCCTTCCATGAACTTAGTGGCACCCTCGATACCCATTTGCTTGAATTTAGCTAACTTTAAACCATAGCCCGCTAGCAAGCCAGTCATCATTCCGCTCATGGTGAATCCTAATAACGTCTTAGACTGGGTAATACCTGGCATAAATTCTTCTTGTTCGCGACGAGATGCAGTGAGCCCTGTGGCCTGACTCGCACTAGCGTAACCCATTGATGCCTTAGTATAAGCTGTCGCTGCTCCCTCGATTACTCCCTTGTCAAATAAAGGTGCAGTTCCAACTATAGCTCCAACCGCTGCTCCAATCATAGCTCCGCGTCTGGTGTGTCTAAGGATACCGCCTAAGGCCCCACCTAATATTGCAAACCCCGCACCTGAGAGCATTCTGTTATCGCTTTGGCTACGCATGTAGCTAAGGTACTGGAACCCCTTGTATGCGCCAGCAATTACCAAACCCTTAGCAGTATAGCGACCCAACATCTGTAGAGCGCTTCCTGGCTTAATTGTTAGGCTACGAATACCCACTTTCTTCATGACATTGCCAAGAGCAGGAAACCAATCGGCGGGGGCTGCCAATAGTCTATTGAGTCGGCCTATCTGACCAGCCATGTAAGCTCTAGCCATGCGACCTGCGACTCTAGCCTTTTGTAGATGGAGCTGAGCAATTTCAGAAATAGGAATACCTAAAACCTTATCAACCTTTGGTACAGTGACTGCCATCATACCGCCACTAGACATTCGGGTAACACCCTCTGTAACACCTAGCTGAATACCTGTCAATCGAGCATACCAGTCAACAAAACTACCACCAGCGTGACTACCTACCCTAAGAGGAAGAGCATTACTAGCTAAAACAGGTCCACCCTTGACAGCCATCTCTCCGAACATCCACCCTGTTCTACGAAACTCAATCCCCTTTGAAAACACACCTAACTGTTCAAGTTCAGCAACCGGCTTACCAAGCATGTTAGATATGAACCTTCGCATTGCCTTGTTAGGGCTGACTTTGCCTTTGTGCGTATAGGTAAAGAGCTCTGCAGGAAAATCAAATGTCCTGTTGCTACCAAATGGGCTAAGCATCTCAGAGTACTGGAAGGTACGAAAGATTCTAGCAGGAGAGATTTCTTCTACGGTTCTGATTGCTTTGAGATAATAGTCCCAGACACGTTTCTTACCAACAGGCATAAAACCCAGCGCTCCCAGGCCTGCCAGTGTACCGCCAAACGCAGCCACAGCACCAAACTTAGCCTGCTCTTTGGGCTGTACTCCACCGCTCCACACTGGATGTGGTGCAGGTGGTCGTTTATAAGCATGGGCTAAAGACGAGCGCCTTCTTTCCATCCCTGTCTGTGGTGGTGGTAGCATAAAGACCATAATAATAAAGAGGGCCGTTAGGCCCCTAAGCGACGAGCTGCCGCTCTCCTTTTCTGTCTTATAGCGACATCTCTGCCTATTTCCATATCAGCTTCTGTTATGTCCGCACCTGGTTGGCCAGGGCGTTTTCCCATCTCTGCTGCATCTCTACGGCCATCCTTGATAAGCTTATCTACATCTATCTGACCAGGGTCTTTCTGTACAGCATCCTGCTGCTCTTCTGGGCTTAGCATACGAATGGGTTCTGTGAGCTCTGGAGGATTCTTCTTCATAAGAATTCTCTCTGCCTGAGCAAGCCTAATCAAAACATTAGACCATGACATCTCTCCAATTTCTTCTGGCTTGTAGGCAGGAAAGGCTCGACAGATAACCATAACAATCTGTGAGTTCAAGGTATCAACCAGGTTCCTGGCAGTATCCATGTCACCGTTGAACCCATCCAGATTAGCCGGCCCACTCATCTGCATTATGATTGCAACGGTAGTGGAGATAACTCCCGCGAGCATCTCATCTGCTCTATCAATACACACCGGGTCTAAGCAACACTGTCTGAAAACAGCATCCTCAACTATGTCAGCAGGGATAGTTCCCTTCTGAGATAGTTCCCAGTATTTATTGAAGTCTTTCCATGAGAGCAAGCGAAAAGGTATGCGTTTCCCGTTTGGAAATCGTATAGAAAAACAACGATTCCCTTTTTGAGCTTCCTGTAAGAGATCCATTAGTTCTCACTTCCATGAATAATTAAGTAGTCATGTGCTTTCATGATTACTTCTGGATTATCTTGCAAGAAACCAATTGCTCGGTTGCAAAAACCACAAAGAAGGCCTCGTACTTTGCCAGTAACATGATTATGGTCGACACACAACACTTCTTCTTTATATGACTTTCCACAAATACCACACATAAACCCCTGTTTCTTTAGTAAGTCGTTATATTCTTTTAGACCAATCCCGTATTTGCGTTGTAATTTTTTCTCTCTTATGATTAGTCTATTTTTCTCACGATACTGTTTGTCATATTCCTTTTTTCTCTCAGGATTTTTGTGTTTACTTTGTAGATAATACTGGCGACTATAACATTTCTGACAAAGACCTTTTTTAATTGCTAAGTCCCGGCAACCATCCGTGCAACAAACTTTTCTCTGTCCCGCTTCGGCCAGGAGGTCCATGAATATCCCTCGTTACAGTTCTTTAGCCGCACATAAATAAATAGCCCTATAACCCTCAGGACAAGACGGCTCGTCTGTAGTCTCATTAAAGCTGATATCACCAAGTTTATAAATAGCACAAGTCCACTTTGAATCACGAGGTTTGTCTACTAGTAAGTGTACTTCAGCATCTAAAGGTAACTGGTTTAGCTCATAAATAAGATCTTCAACAATCATAGTTTATTCCTCCGAATCATGGTGTACTTTACGGTGGCAGTTGGAACAAAGCAGAATACATTTTTCTATCTCAGGTTGGATTTCTTCCCAGGGTTTGCTATGACGAAATAACGTACTAATCGATGCTTCTTTTGTAGAAGGATCTTTATGATGAAAATCATAGACGGCCAAACATTCCGTCTCTACTAATCCACAATGATTACACTTACCACCAAGAGACTCAATAGCTTGTTTTCGTAGTATACGGTTCTTTTTTCGTTGTTCGATCCAATATTTATTACGCGGAACGCCTGGAGTTCTTGACTTGATACCACCCTGACGTCTATGTTCCAAGATCTCTTCGTCAATTAGGACGCGACCATAGCGTTTGATATGCATGTAGTGCCGCCCGCAATATCCTTTAGAAGAGCGTGGTTTGTCACATCCCTCTATGCTACAAAGATATCCCTTAAATGCTCGCTTACTTCTATCACATTCTTCGTTGCTTAATAAGCGTCCATGATGAAACGTCTGCTGATAGTGTCGATTACACATTCCTTTTGTTTTGGCTGGCGACTCGCAACCATCTATAGAACACATCTTACCAGCATTTACACGCTCGCGCCGCTTACTAGCTTCTGATAAACGCCTACTAATATCTTCTTGGGTTTGTATGCATCCATGACGCTTTACTTGATAATAGTGCTTGTTACAATAACCTTTACAGTAGTGTTTTAGATTACATCCTTCTACGCTACATATTTTTTCTTGCTTCATTGTTAACCTCCTGAATTATATTATATCAGGCTGTTACTTATAAAGCAAGCTATTTATTTACTTCTTTCAAACTGCCATAAACCCTTGATATTGTTCTATAATTCCTCCACCAAAGTTATTGCGAAGTCTGGGTGTAAGAAATAACTACCCTGCATGATAACGCTGAACAACGTCTGAACCAAGCCTGCACGACTCATGTTTAGTTCAACAGGCCCAAATGCTGGCCACAAGACAGAACGCACAACTACGTGCTCCTGGAACTTGGCTTCATCTTTCACAAGAGCCTCGTTAGACTGAAGCTGCTGCCACTCACGCCTTCTCATTGGACGCCAGATATAGACCTCTTTGGTATCAAACGGGAAAGTATAGATAGGTCCAAACTCCTGCTTCCAAGCATCAATCTGCTCCTGGCTAGGAGCACCCGGTATTGTTCTAAGAGAATCTTTCGCGCTGAACACAGGCATCTCCTCTTGTGGAGCTACATCTTCTGCCTCCTGTTGCGGCACCTCTGCTGGCATCTCTACGGGAGGTATGTTCTTTGGCACCGGCATTGGTGCTGGCTGTGCTGGCTGTGCTTCCCGAACAGCCTGTCTCTGTTCCCTTACGGCTGCTGCTATCTGGGCAGCTCTATCTGCCTCCAAGCTACAATTACATAGTTTTTCTCCAGTCTCCATATCAGCTACAATAAGTGTGTTGCAATCTTTACAGATCTGGTCCTCAAATTTGTCGTCGCCCGCAACCAATTTCTTGGGATCAACTTTTTCCATCGTTCCCTTCTCCTTTCATTACATTGTTTATTATTGATTCTAACTCAGATACTAAGAACCGTCAAGACTTACCCGAGGTTCTGAGCAATGAAGCGGATTATGCTAAGTTTTGAGCAATAAATCTATATTGTTCTCTGATTGGCTCGCCGCCAACCATAATGACCTGACCCTGGCCAAGGATACTGACATTGATAAGTTTCTTTATTGTGTGGTTAGCTGCTGCGTTTGTTATATCACCGTATAAAATGAAGATATCGGAGGGGGGATACTGATCTGCTCTTCGATGCGTAGCAGGAGGATCACTAAAGTACTTTCGTGCTGCAAGAGGCAAGTTGCCTGTTCGAAAGTCTTCTTTGTTATTTTTCCATAAGACGTCCTCGAATATTTCTGCAGTGTTTTCAAATGCTTCGTCGGATAAAGCTGCCAGATCGCCATACATCTGATAGTCAGGAAGATCCTTCTTAGTTGCATTTGCTAAACGACGTTCAATGTTCTCTCGTCTAACTTGCTGTTTCTGAACAAACCCTTGCCCTTTAGAATACCATCCAATCCTCTGGTCATACGTATTTCTCTGACTATCATCTGGTCCCTCGGGTAAATCTGTTATTGGTGCCTTGAATTCTCTGAACCTAGCCAAAACAGCCAAAAGATAATCAGCCTCTTTGAATGGAATGCTCAAGACTCCTTCGACCAATACCTGGCCATCGGCTACCGTATGAAAATATTGAGATCCATACCCATAGATAGGACGTTTTGTTTGTGTCGCTTGAAACTGAATTGACTCAACATCGTCTACCCAGATGTCCCCAATATAGATCCCTATCTGCGAGCCTGAAAAGTAATCAAACTCGTAAGATGTCCTATTAGCGCCTAAAGAACCTATACCTTCAGCTACTCTAGTTTCTACCATTTTTTCTCCAACTTAGATAAACGGGTTGAGTCGAATTCCACGACGTTGTCTTTCAGTACGTGCCTCTATAACTAGATTGTCAGGCGTGATAATAGCCTCGCCCGCTAACATGTTTTGTCTTCTTTGTGTTAGGGGCCTCAGAGGTTCGAAATCTAATGCTGTGAACTGCATTACATCTTCGGTAATTATATCTTGGATACTAAGGGTTTGTCCTTCACTCCCAATCTCTACACCATAGAGTACCATATACGAGTTGTCGCCCAATTCATTTGAACACATAATCGTGATATCAAACGGAGGTAACTGGTCTGCTAGAACAGTTTCTAACTCTGGATATCCGCTATCTGTACCTGGTATACCAACACCACTGCTATAGAAAGCACTGCTTGCTTCTAAGAGATCCCACAAGGCAGCTTTATTGAAAAGAGTAAAGATCATACTGCCAGCAATAGTTCTTGGTCCACGAGTACGTGACTTAGGATTGACTCTCCCTAATGTCCTAACTGGAAACTTCTCTCTGTGAGATGAGATAGATAGTGTTTGTAAATCAAGGAGTTTGACTGGACGAGTATACTTGACACCCTTTTTATACAAAACCTCTAGTCGTTGAATTTCCTGAGTAGCAGCATACATCTCATCCTCAATTCTCTGAATGTATGCAAGTATCTTACCGCTTACTACATCTCTTAGACTAATAGCGCTATAGTTACTACGTAGTTGAATTAGTTCGGACTTTTTGTTTTCAATATGTTTGGCGAGCTGTTCAGTAGACATAGGTAAAAACACGACAGCCTGCATATCAGCCCCGCTAAAGGAAATTGTCCCTGTACGTGGATCTGCGTATCTCCTCATATTCATCTTTTCGATGAGACGCTTATCTTCACGCTGTTTCTCAGCCGACTTGTATACGCCTGGAATAAATTCTGTTGTTGATAGGATATCTACCATAGGGACTCCTTTGTAATGGAAGGAATTTTGACCCCAGTCAGAGTGACTGGGGTCGGTATCTTACTTACCTACTTTGCGCGGCTGCTCTTGCAACGGGGCCATAAACTGGGCGGACCCACTGCCATGGAAGAATAGTGCGAGCAATGTAAGTCATTTGTTGTTCTGAAACAATATCATCGATACTGATGCCGTAACCTTCGTTGAGAATTTCAACACCAAACACCTTCATAATTGCTAAGGAGCCGTACTCGTTTGCTGCTGCGAGAGTGATGTCGAAACCAGGAATCTGGTCTGTGTACCAAGGCATTGCGTTAGCCTGATCCTCCTGGGCTAGAGTAATTGCGGATTCTTGTTCTGCGATAGGAGAAGCTGCTGTACGCTCACTGTTGCTTCTGGCTGTTGCTTGTGCTAGCTCTCCTGTGTCAGCACCTAAGAACTCTGGGTATATGTCATCGATGTCGGACTGGAACAGAAGATCCTTCAACGTACTCAATAGTGCGTGCTGATCAAACATAACAAAGATCAAAGTACCGGCGATACCGCGCTTACCTCTTGCGAATGCCCTTGGATCTGCGGAACCCATCGTATAAATGGGAGCCTTCTCGCGGGTGATGCTATAGCTAATTGCCTGTAGCTCTGCAATCACCAGTCCACCAAACGTAGCTTTAATATCTACCCCGGAGAAGGAATTATAGCTTCTACTGAATTCACTTGGCGTAGCCATAATACATCACTCCTTAAGCAGACTTGAGCGAGATTAGCATTGTAATCCTGCGCAACTCGAATGCTGGTACTAGCACGAGTTCAATGGTTGCTAGTCCATTGGTGCGTTCTGCAGCTGTCTGGGTAATTGCATATTCAAAGCGAGTTAGGTATCCGCCTTTTTGCAACTTGTTTAGTGCTCCCATACATGCAGTCTCTAGTGCTGCGCGCTGTGCCGCTCCGCCAGCTTTCCCAATGAATGGGTCACCGACAGCACGAATAGCGTCAATCACTAACTTAACAATACGCACGGTTGTCAAACGACGATAGTCACTTTCTGGACGGGCAGCTGTTGGAGCGTCCGCAATAACAATACCCTTTGGCTTAATCTGACAGAAGATATATCTCTGCCCTACTAGAGTATCCAACTTAGAATTGCTAATACGGAAAGGCAGTGTTGCGCCAGTAACGATATTGTTAGTAGGTGCATTCTTAGGGTCTAAGTCTGATACCATTCCTGCATACGAAGCAGCCTGAGTAGAAATATAACCTAGGCCAGTCGAATCAAATGCATTATAAAGCTTCAGCCATTGACCAACAACATTAATGTACTTACCAATATCGATCTGGGCACCGCCACGATCTTCCAGTTCTACACCGTCTACAAAGCCCTCGTCGGTCGCAATAAAGCCACCAAAGGCAACGTTACTACGGAATCCATACAAACCGGCCATATACTTATTACCCATTAGGCCAGTACCATTGTCACCAGCGCTAGCGATTGCTGATACGCCAGCAGTGACTGTATATGTTGGTGGCTTACCAAGCCATCTTGATACATCTCTAAGACTCGTTGATACAGGCGGCTTTACGCCAATGAAGCCAAGACATTCATTATGATTTACAGAAACATCATAACAGAACTGTGCGAGTTGGTATGCGAAGTTAACTTCATTAAACGCAGTTGTAGTCAAATCTACGCCAGCAGGTGTGTCTGTTGCATAACCATCAGGGTATACATCTGGATTGCCACTGGCAGAAGTTTTTCTCCACCAGAATAACCATTCACCTAGGTATTCCTCGGCATAGAAATATAGCAGCATGTCATCATCTGAGGCTGTAGTTGGATACGTTGTACCTGGAGATCCACCAAAACTTGCACCACTGTCTGTGATGTTTAGGTCATCCAGATATACATCCATCGGTACTACTTCGTCAAAGTCCTCGTTCTCTAGGAGCTTATATGAGGTGAATAGATACTCATATATCTTCATACGGCTCAGACTTGTTCCGTCTGTTCCGTCTGTTAGGCCAACGTCGTAATCGGGGGAAGTGCTATCTGCAGCTTCACGCAAAGTCAAGAAAGCAGATGCTCCACCAATATCAACGCCTCCAACACCTGGAGAACCGTCAATCATTACCTCGCCTAAATCGGTTGTTGCTAGTGGGTCATCAAAGTCACGCTGATACACAATTATGTCGTCGTCTACATTCATGACGATTAACATGCTTGTTGTGTCATTAAAATAGAGGCTATACTTATCGTCCATGGTGTCGTCTTTTTCAACGGTTGTGATCGATACACCTCCGGTGGTTCCTGATACGCCAATTCCAGCCAGCACAGCAGAAGTTGCACCAAAACGGAAAAGAACTACGTTCTCTCCATCAGCAGTCTTTGTTTCATACATACCACGAGTCAAAGTTCCACTGCTTCCAAATAACACAGCAGTCTCCTTAACTCTACCAACAGCTCTAGGCGCTTCAGACGGACCCTGTGCAGCAGTACCGAGAACAAGAATAATAGGCGCAGGACTGGATGTAAAGAGTTCGAATCCAAGATCCTGTTTTTCATGTAGCAAGCCTGGGAGATTAACTGTAGTCATTCTCATTCCTCCTTATTGCTCGGTATTACTTAAGGTTGTCCAAGCCCATACTTTACAACGATACGTCGAATAGTAGGTTCTAATATGTGAGACAAACGTTCAGTCATTATCCAGTACCTCATAGGACGGCCCATGAGGACGTTTTCTGTCCCGTCTAGTTTGAGAATTATATCCTCATCTTGACCCAGGAAATAGTAGTCTACGATACCTTCGTATCTCAAATACCAAGTCCAATCCCTGAGTGTATCTTCAAGCCACCGAGCCCTTCTGTTTGCTTGTTTGTTTGTTTTGGCCCAGCATGTAAAGACTATTTCATTCTCAAATCTTTGACCGTGGGTAATTACTTTATACCCTGGTCTGGTTGGATCATCTTCAATGCTTCTGATGTGAGGCTTGACCTCACGTACTCTTTGATTGAAGTGTTGACCCTGTGACATTGAAGCTGGCATCCTACTGAGTAATCCGAAAGTAATTATTTCAGTCTCAACACCACCTGGCGGGAAATCTTGGAGAAATCTGACTCTGTTCTTCGTTGGAACTTCTTCTGAGTTTTGTTGTTCTTCTATGATTCTCATTACTAGATCCGTGAAGCCGTCAATATCTTGGGCTGGTTTCGGCCGGCGCAGTCTCTCCCCATGTGGGAGATTTGTTCCACGGTTACTAATAGAGTCAGAGAATTCTTGACTATACTGATGTAAAATATCGCCAATAACAACACCTTGTGCTGTTGTGAGTTCCTCTGGAAGAATATCGTCGCGTACTACCATGATGTCACTTACCCTTGCCAGGTCGATCTGACTGAATCAAGAACGACCGCCACACGCCAATATTCGATTCGTCCGTTGTCGCTTCGGAAACTTTCCGAAGTGGCGATTGGATAAATCGCCTCTCTAGTGTAGGGAAGCGCAATATCGCCCTCTGCATCGAGAGCCACTTCCACTATTTTATCAAACCTACTTGGAATTACACCATACTCCAAGTAGAAGAAAACAAACGGAGTATTAGATACTCCAGGTTTGTACGGTTGATTCTTTCTAACTAGTCCTTCGTGAGAAGAAACTAACGTCTTATAGTAGGTAACCCATTCTTCATCCCAGTAATAGCCTTCGCCCCAGCAATAGGGGCAAATTGTATCTCTGTCTGGCTCTCCTGTCTTTTCATCAACACAGGGACACGGTATTAGCTCGCCATCGTCATCTGTACGCATACGCCGTAAGATACCCGGCCTTCCTTTGGGAATCTCTGTTGGACCACCATACAGGAGCTCGTAAAACTCTTGACGCAAATCAACTTCGCCGCCACTGCTTGAGACAGGCCATAACCCAGAGTGGTCAGTTGTACTACTAGTTACTGGTGTTGGATATAGCTCCGTTCCCATTCTTAATCCCCACTAACAAAGCGAGAGCCCCAACGATTTCCTAGGAAATTTGCTCTCCAGCGACGATAATAAACAGAATTCTTGCTCTTGATATTAGCTGCTGGATATTCAGAACCTATTCCAGAATGCGTTGATACTGGCTCCCATTCCCTGCCAAATTCGGGTCTATCTGGATCATAGCGACCTTTTATAACCATAGAGGGTTTTTGACTTGTTCCCGGCCCAGTTTCGGCTGCACTTGTTAAAGTTGCTTCCCATTTTACCCTGCAACCCAGTGCTCTCTCTAACAGGTTCTTAAATTGTCCACCACTACCAAAGTTCACCTGGAGATCAGCAAGTCTCTTTGATTTGCCTCCTCCTTCAGCACTGCTACTACCACTGATGGCTCCTAGCAGAATAGCCTCTGCTGTACAGGTTACATATTGTCTTCGTGCAAAAGCAAAGAATGTTGCTACACTAGAGACAGTAGATGATCGGAAACCAAACGAAAGAGCCTGTGCTTCTAAGCTAGCCTCAAAAATAGCCAGATTGATTGTATCGTCTGGTACATCGACAATCAGAGCTCCAAGATCCAAACGGATCCGGCGTACACTTGCCCAGTAGGGAGTATACGTTGTTGTGAAATACATCTCGTAGTCTGTTCCAAGAGTATTACCGTCTGTGTCTGCAATAGAATAATGTAGAGTAACAAAGACCGCATTGTTCACTAATATCGGTGTGTCTTCGTCTCCTGCGTCTGTAATCGCAATAGTTAGTATGTCATCACTGATACTAAGGGTTTTAGCTAACTCCCCTTCTGCATCAATTCTGTCTGCGTCCCCATTCACTGGTTCTGTCCAAATAGTCACAGTATCATCTGTAACAGTACTCTCGTCTAAGTCGGCACTGAACTGAATAATAACTTCCTCGATAGTAAGAGGGTCTAAATGTGTTGCTCTGAGAACAGGTATTGTTTCTAGCACAGTAAACTCTGTGGTGCTGGAAGGTGAATCTCCTTCCCATCCACCAACAGGTACAGAAGGGGACTGCTCGACATCGTCAGGAACTGCTAGAATGCTTCCCGAACCAGTTGTAAACACCCATGTATAGGTGCTTTGCATACGCTCGCCAACCTGTACAACTACCGAAAACTCATCGTCTATCTCATGCTCGCCACTAAATATTACAAACACACCATCGTTTAGAAGCTGGCTGCGCAGACTAGTACGAAGTTCACGAACAACCAAAGGAGAGCTAGTACGCCAATACTGGAAAAGTAGCTTATCAGAACTATCTCCTGCCTCTTTAATCCGTATTGTGTACCCGTCTTCTGCATTAGTTCCGGTATATCCTCCTGAGAAGATAACAACGCCATCGCCTAGATTAGCACCTCTTACGGTATCAAATACAGTTCTCGTAGAGACACCAGATATAATATTATCACCGGTCTCTTCGTCTCCTACGACCCAGACACGATACTCTGTATTCGCTGCTAGCGGTTCAGTAGGGGTGAGGATCGCTTTAGCTCTCCACTCAGCCCCGCCACCGGTATAATCAAAAGCAGATACTCCGTTGCCGTCGCCATCTACCTTGTCAAATGTTACTGTTCCTGGAACCATTCCTTTGTACCCTGGGGATGCCAATACATCATCGTCTGCATCTGTGTCAGGGTCGTCCCATCTGACTTGTTCTGGGCCACTCCATCTATCAGTGTCAGGTCCCTCTAGAAGGATCTGTACTGTAGTTCGATCAACTTCTTGATCGAAGATGATATGAATCGTATCCGATAGCACTACGCCTTCAGCACTACTAGCCGGATGAATTTCTTCAATAGAGGGAGCTGTCATTAAGTGTCCTCCTTATAATTCCTCAACTTTCTTCTTTATGATGGGTCCAAGGCTTTCCTCGTCCAGCAATTCTACTTCAACAACTTCATCTTTGGTCTCTAAGACCATATCTTCGACTTTGAATGTCACAACTTCAATATCTTCATCTTTGATAAGATCGTCATACTGTAATGTGATATCCTTTGTCTTCCCGATTGTTTTTTCAAGAAGAGCTATAACAGTTTTACGATTTTTACCTTCTTTCTCAAACTGCAAAGCAGCATTTAGGTTCGCACGACTAAGGATGCGTGGGATTTCTCTACGAAGTGTTGTTACGCCATTCTTGAGAAGCTCTGTGAGCTTTCTGGCAATAACAGGTGAGATTACTGGTACTAGTGTTACTACTTCATCAACGATTGGGTGTTGAACTGGTTGTGCTTGTGGCCGCTGCTCTTGGATTGGCTCGCCTTTTCTATCTGTTCGTATCAAGACTCCTTGTGCCATTGCCAGCTTTACTTTGTCTTGTGTTAGTTCGTCTAATTCTGTAAGGTCAATCTTTTGTGGTTTAGGATCTGCGAAAGTAAACCAGAGAGGACCAAAACCCCACATTCCTACTTTCTTTGATACCCTTAAAAACATACGCCCTCCAGTGTAAAAAAGAGACCTGGCCTGTCGGTAAACAGACCAGGCCTCCATTTTACTAGTTAGAGTTACCGGTTTTGCTGAGGTCTATATTACACCACAGCTACTGTCGGCGAAATTGCGGATAGGGTTCCGCTAACGCTCTGTGTTGCCTGTGCTGGTAGCACGACCTGGTTAGGAGTTACCTTGACGTTACGCATAACGCCAATAGCCATACCTTCGTTGAAAATACCAATACCATAACGCTCGCGAAGCTTGATCTTCCTGATGTCTACAGCAGGATCGGTCCACTCGTCAGTCGCTACATCTTCGTCAACAATCAACGCACCGAGCTCATTGGAGTCAAACAACATGATGTCTGTCAGCTTGGTTGCAGGGTTGAAGTTAACAAAAGGACTTACGATGATCCTGAAAGGGAACGGGAAATAACCAGGCAGGTTCGGCGCACTATTGAGGGTCTGTGGGTATCCCTCTAGTGGCGTAGCTGTCTCACTATTAGCTGCTCCTCCAGGAGTGATATTCTGTCCACCGCTTACTCCCATCTTACCCTGATTGCTTGCATCCCAAGGGGCACGTCCGCTAGGGCTTCCGCTATGTGTGGCAAACCAAGTACCGCCAGCACCATTTAGCATCATAAGACGCATTACGGGATCCTTAACAAACATTGACCAAGTCAATGGATGCATCAATAGGGTATTAGGGGTGAAACCCTGCAACAGAATCTGGCTATAGGCATCGAAGAGGTTATCTACGATCATTGAGCCGTTAGCGCTTCCGTCCAGGTCTCTACCGGTGGTGACACCAAATACCGATGAGGTTGGGTTCAAGTTATCAAAGCATACAACTCCCATAGAGCGAATGTAATTGAATACCTTCTTCTCTTTGTGGCGAGCAAGTGCACGTCCAGCAGCGCGAAGATGCATATTGATAACATCGAACTGGCTGTAACGAATCATTTCTTCTGTAACCTTTACTGCCAAACCGGACTTGCCGATATGTGCGGTCACAGTTGCTCCACCCATGGAGAGCTGACGTTCTGGATATGCCATACCCTCGGCAATGTCAGCTGCGTCAAGTGCGCCTACTGCAGGGAAAGTAATAGTCTGTCCAAAGTGATACTCAATTCTCTGGAGCAGGCTGGTGCCTACTAGCATTGGTTCTACGGCTTCTTTGACGATATTCTGAATTACCTTAGGTAGCCACATAGCTGTGTTAGGAACTGCAATAGCGTCCTCTACAGTGATAAGTTCTCCAGGTTCACCGGTAGGAAGCTGACCATTGTTCAACCATGAATATGCATAGTGTTTTTCATCTTTAAATTCGAAAGGCATGTCTGCTTCCCTCCTTACTTCAATAGCAGGATACGGATCATTTTGTTAGATCCGCCTGCGTAGGTTAACGATGCAGGTAGTCCGGAGCTTGCGCTACCAGGCATTTGGTCTAGAGTCCCGAGCTGTGGATAGGCAGTACGTACCCTGTCCATGTAGTCCTTCGGGTGAGTATCACTATCTAGTACCTGACCGATAATTTCGTCTTGACGCTTGGCGCTTAGATTCAGCAAAGCCGCTAGCTCATCGCTAGTTAGGCTAGTCTCGGGATCTGCAGAAGTTACAGTTTCAACTTCCGTGTCATCGATAATATTTGCTTTCACAAAGTTAGAGTCTGCGTCTGCACGAACAAAGTCTCCAGGCTGTAGGTCGCCTAATGCGCAAGCATAAGTGCTAACCGAAGCCGGAAGAGTCTCATAGTGGTAATAGTCGCAGGTACCTGTTGCTACAGGAGCTGCATTACCGTCGGTTTCGAAAATCAAGATTACGCCAACACCATAATCAATGAAGTAATCTCCAGCCTGTACTATAGTAGCAATTGAGCTGACTTCACGGGTGAAACCGGTTGGAAGGGTGATAGGTGTTAAAGTTGTGTTCTTTGCAAGGTCCATCACAGGCAGGTTTAGTGCTACAACATCGTCGCCAGCAGTTACTGCTGCATAACGCAGTGTTGCGGCTAGAGCGGTTGAGTCAAACCATGCACCATCAGCATCTGCGGCTGTCCAGTCAACAATCTCCGAAGAAGAAATACCTGTTGAGCTTGACAAGTCAGATCCTGCATGTGCTGCAGGTACGAGAGGTAATTCAACAACATACTTGCATAAAATGCCTACACGGTGTTGCATCATGTTGTTATGCTCTTTCAAGTTTGCTGGGTTGAATCCGTCTCCGCCAGCCCACTGTAGAAAGTTGTAAGGTGCTACGCCTACGGGATAGGAGATAAAATCTTCAGCATTTTCGCTAGCGTCTAATAGACCTAAAGCGAGAAGTGCCGCAGTGATTTCTGCTCTTGTGTATCCAGCTGCTACTGCTACTGCTACACCGGTCGTTAGATCGGTGGTCAGAGTTGTTGCATCTGCAGTTGCATAGGTAAGAACGTCGCCGCTACCCACAGCGAAAGCAGTCTTCAAACCTGCAGGAACTACTTTACCTGTGCGGTCGAAGGCTATAATCTTGCCGGTCGAAACTACGAAATAGTTTTCGTAGTGCTTTTCGTACCGACCTACTGGGAGCCAATCAGCAACAATGTATTCTCCATGTGGACGATGTGCCTCTGAGTACTCTACATTGGGAGTAATATTGCCTACGTGATCCCAGACCTTATGATTGGCGGTATATAGATTGGACATTTATACGCTTCCTCCTTCATTTTCTGGGTCAAAGTCGTCAGGTACCAGCCCGGCCCTCACGAGTTTCTGGATAAATGCGCTAGCCGCTATTAATCCATCCTTTATTAGGATTTTCTTATATTTACCTCGATATTCCAAATTCGGGTCCTCATCATTATCGGTAGTTGGATCCGCGTCATCATTCAGAGTAGGATCTTCTACGGTGCCTTCAGGAATCTGTGTCATACCATCATTTACTTTAGCTAACATAGTCTTCATATCAAGAGCTTCTTGGAGACTATCCGATTTCTTGAGCAAATCTTCTAGAGAAAGAGACGCGTTCTCGGTCTTAGCTTTCTCGGGATCCTCAATCTTCTTGCCACTTAGCTGATCTAGAACAACTAGAGCGTCTGCTAACTGTACCTTAGCCTTCTCGACATCTTCTATATGTGCCTGCTTTGCGCAGTCAAACTCAGCAGAGATGTCTTTGACTTCTAGACGTAGAGCGGTTACCTTGTCTTTATATGCCTTGCAAGCGTCACATACAACTTCAACAGGTGGTGTGGGCTCGACTGGTGCAGGCTTAGGTTCAACCGTCTTGTCTTCTTTGTCTTCTGGTTTTGCTGCTTTTCGTTTGGCAAAATCAGTTAGAATGGTCTTTAGTAATGCGACCATATCTGCATATTGCTTGTCAGCATCTGTATTGTCTTCTCCAGCATCGTCCTGTAACTCTGCCGGATCATCGGCACCCGCAGGTTCAACTGGAGGCGTTACTGACAATTCAGCTAATTTGTCTTTTGCTTCCTGGATACAAGGATCCTCATCTTCCTTGTGCTCTTCCAAGAAATCATTCAAAGCCTTTAGCTTATCCTCTTCCTTGGAGTCCTCAAGGGCTATAAGTTTTGATACCTTGCCCCAAGCATCCTGAACTTTACTCATGCTTGTGCCTCCTATATTTGAGTCGGTGAAGTAGAAATTCGCATTAACATTACAGGTTTGTTGCGATTCTTCAACTACAACAGTAGAGTCCTGCATAGCTCCATTACCATGGACCAGTACGACCCTGGCTAGAGCGTCAGCGGGAACGTTTACGAATGATACTTCATCATACATTAATTTGCCGGCAATAATATATGCCAGTGCATCGTCGTACATCTTACCTGGCTTGTGCTCACATGGTCCTTCTTCTACCCAATCCTGTTTGCAAATAGAACAAATAGCTCTGTCTGTAGCTGCTCCGATAGATACCGTTAGGTAACGCTTATCCAGAATCTTCTGGATAGCTTCGGGATTGCTAATTTCTGCTGTTAGAAGGATATGGCCGAGGCCAGGATAGGTAGGATCACTGAGGAGGTCGGATTCTGATAGCTTGTCGATTAAACTGAGTGACTGGACAAAGGGTAAACTAGGTTTACACAAGTCCTTAATAATGGCATCGACAGCTGAATCTCGGGCAAAGCTCATTGAAGTATCGATGTATTTTGCATCAACCACACGACCAACGGGATCGTCATGACTATTATGATGAGTCAAGATTGGCTTTCCGTAATTTTCTAACAGGCTACTAACTCCGTCTCTCATTTTCTGAGGGAGATAGAAACCATGATTACGGGTGAGCCGTCCCGAATGAGTAGCAACTATATCTGCTCGTAGAACTTGGCCAGACGGAACATAAATATTATCTCTTACGTTCGCCTTAACAAACCTGTCTACAGAAGCGGGTATAATCGTCACTGTATCGAATAGCTTCACGAAAGTACTCATATTCTCTTCATCACTCCTAGATTTGCCGTCAAAATGGTCATATAACTAACCATTCATTATCTGCTATAGAGCAGATTTGATTGGAGTTGTCATTCTTTCACGTTAGAACTCAGGAGAATTACTGATTTTCCTGTCTTTCTAGTTTAACTATAGTACATGTACAGTTAGGATGATGTCCAGGGACGTCATTAATCGTGGCATTCGTTATATCTATCGGACCTGCAAGATCTTTACATAGTTCACATGAGTCTTCATAATCAACAATCTCTGCTTCTGTGTATCCAAGCTTTTTGAGCCCACGCATAATACCGTAGTTACGTGCCTTGTTTCTCTCTGAATTATAAATGAATCGACTACGGTATTTCATAGCATCAAACACACTGATTACTTTGATTTTTTTGGTACCGGGTTCGTCAGTTGGATCATAGTTGTCTTTCATTCTGTTGATTAGAACCGTTACGAACCTATTGATGATACGCTGAGATCTTGATTCAAAAACAGCCAAAGGTACTGGTAAATCAGTAGCCTCTAAGGATGCCTTTGTTGACCGGAAGCCACTACGGAAGTCTATACGTGCCAGACGCAAGAGCTTTTCTTGCATCATAGTACCAGTAGCCAGAGCAAGCTGCTTGAACCAATCTATATTGAATGTGTTTGCTTCGATTGCATACATTGTATTCTCTCGTAAGTCTGTGTAGAGCTCTGTAACTTTGTTTCCTGGAGCAACCATGTCTCCCCATGTGAAGCTGCTCTTTCTCTTCTCTGGACTAGTCTTTGTACCGTGTTGATTAGATGGGCGTGTTCTTGCTTTAGCGGAACGCTGACCAGACGACTGTTTTGTAGACTTTGGACCTGTCTTACCAGCAGACTTAGCTTTCCTGTCTGCTTCCATCTCTTTCTTACGCTCAGTAGCTTCTTTATCAAAATCACCTTGCTCGGGTGCGGTACTAGCTGCTCTGGCTACTGCCTGTGCAAGAGCACTATAAGGTTCGTCCATGCTTTGCATCATAGTTTTTGGCTCGTCAATGAGCTTCCAGAAGGTGTCATCCCACTCTTCGTCCTCTAGAGGCTCCTTACCAAAGAGATTACGTAATTCGCTGTGAGTGATTGCGTGACCACTAAATGCCTGAATACCGTGCGTCTCAACCTTGATCTTAGCCTCTACATCAATCTCATTAAACTTGAGGCGAACGAGACTCTCATCGTCAGTGGGATTACTGAAAGTAGATTCAAGTAGCAACTCTTTGATAATAAACTCGTTTACGGCCATTTCCCAAGTTCGTTGATAGTGCTTTACGTCATCAACCATGTTGCGAGACATATTGTCTGCAGTTGAACGGTTAGCAGTATCACCTTCACCCATATCAATAGCAGACACGCCCAGGCCAGCAAAGATACGTTGCTTGAAATGGTTCAGATAACCTTCGGCGCGAAGAGCTCTACCTTCTGCACCTATAGCTTTAATCTCATGACGTTCGGATGTTACTAACATCCCCTCTGCAGGCATAAGCTCTACTTCTAGTTTAGCAATATCAATCTCGCGCGTTCCATCTGGTAATGTAGAAGCTGGAGCATCTTCGCTTCCAACCTTATAATGATAAAGAGGAAACAGGTGTTGATAGATCAACATCTCAATGTTTTCTTCAATTCTTCGAAGCGCACGAATATCGTCCTTCACTGGAATCAGCGAAGGTGTACCTACTAAAAACCCTTTCTTTTTGCGGAAGTAAATGTGGATTACATCATCAGGATCAAAATCCTTATATCTACCATTAGGGAGGAGCTGGCGATATTTTCGAATCTTTCCATTATCTTCTCTCTTGAATCTAACTGTACTGACTGGCATAGCAAAATAGCCTGCTATAGGTTCAAGCGCTTTCCTCCTACCTGGTACTTTGCGTAGCCCACCACCACTTGCTTTTCGGTCACGTACCTTTACAAGAAACGCATTTGAATAGCGAATCAAATCTTCTCCTGCACCACGTAGAACAGTAACAAAAGGTTCATTTGTGGCCGCACCAAACTGCTCAAAACGTTGCTTTATGTACTTAATTGTTTTAGGATCTTTCCCTATAACTTCCCAGTCTTCCTTAAACATGAGACCTTCTTTTTGAGTGAAGGCTCGCTGCACATAGGCTTCAACATCCTCAATACGACCAATCTCTGCCATATCATACTCAGGCTGCTCAAACTCATTAGCACCAGGACGAAGCTTGAAAGAAAGTACAGGATTCCTGATTCTAGGAATCTTCGCTATCAGAACTGTTTTCTTCGGCGCAGTCGGGATCTGATCTTCCTTCTCTGATGGCGCTTGAAAACTCACAGGAGTTTTGTTACGCTTGTGTTTTCCGAAACTCATACCCAAAAATTTCATCTATCTTCCACCTTCCAGCATTTAGCTCTGTTGGAAATCTCCTAGGAATTCTTTAACCTTTTCAAGCTCTCCGTCTGTTGTCGTGTAGAGGCAGTTCTTCAAAGGAATAATAGCTTGACCTATTGGCGCTTTGGTTTCGGCTGTGGAGGGCAACGAAACTGTTCCTTGTTTCTGGTACTTACCAACTGTCTGTAATAGTTCGTCTATTTCCTTTGGTGCCTGGGGCGATAGGCGAGCTTCTCCATCTTGTATAGTAATGTTTACATCAAAGCTGGGAGCAACATAATTAGACAAGAAGTTTTGGAGCTCTTCTTCACCATTACCGCTAGGACCACACTGGATAGCATCTTCTGTAAGGGCTATCATAACTGCCTGTATTAGTCCAATAAACTTAGTCGTTTGGTCCATATGATAGGTAATATCAAGAAGCTGCTTGTCTGCTTCGTCTGTAACACCGAGTAAATCTTTCATACTTTCATCTAGCTTACGCCACTCTTTACGTGCCTCGTCTACGGTCGTTTGTAGTTTCTTTCTTAGACCCTTGAGAGATCCACCAAACTCATGAATACTAAACGTTCGTTCAGTGTCTTTCTTCCCCTGCATCTTACGTTTCCATGCTTGTGCCACATCAGCTTTCTGTAGCTGAGCATCTAGAGCAGCTATCACACATTCAATAGGAGCAAAGATAAGTTGTATATATTTGTCAACAGTGGCTAGCAATGGAGTAAGCGCCGGGCCAGTAAAGCGCCCAATAATACTCATGAAGCTTATCTCCAGGTCTTTGAATTTGAATGCATACTTGGCTAGCAGCTTGCTCAATACAACAATCATAGCTCCCAAGTCTGGCACACACATAAAGCTTAGAAAGTTTAATAGGTTACAGAAGTCTGCAAATACCTCAACGCTATGATCTCCTAGGAACAGGTCATATAAATCCACCAAGAAATTAGTAGATTGCTTGTACATGCGTTCAACATGTGCCCATACTTCTTCAATAGGATTCAAGCTTAGTAGGGCTAAGACTCTGTCTTTACACGAAATACAGTCCGCGACCAGCGCCTTTATCTTATCCCCAGCATTGTCATGCTGAGACATTGTATACCACGTGTTTCGCATCTGAATACCTTGTACAGCCGGTATACTACCAAATGGACCCAGGTCTACTTCCTCTGTATCAAACGTCTTTCCTGACGTTCCTTCTGTTCCATAACTATAAAGAGATTCAACCGCTCCCTGTGCGTTATCCATTTTATCTTGGAGCTTGTTCGAAAGGGCAGCGACACTGCTTTCTCCTCCCTGGTTCTTTAACCAGTCAGGAAAACCAGTAGCTCCCTGTCTAACCTTCTCACCTGGAGTAGGCGTTATTACTAGCTCGCCATCCTCTACGGTCGGATTAGTGGGATCTGCAAACGCATCTATAATCGTTGTAATATCTTTCCAAAAATACGGATTAGAACCTCCAACACCCATACTGGGATGCCTCCTTAGCTTGTAAGTGCCTCAAGACCTTCGACAATCTCTCCTCTTACTGCAGCACCTGTTTGTGCCTGCTTAGAATATCGCAAGGCTTTCTGTCTAGCTTGAACGTCTAGTAGGGTATAGTTTATTGTTGCTCCCAACACAACAATTGGGCCTGCCGCGTTTTCTTGAATCCCACCATTCACCGTAGCACCCTTCAACATTATATCTAGATCGTCCTTTCCTACAAAATCCTCCTTGATTTTATCAAACAAAAGCCAATAAGACTGAATGATATCTACCTGTTGCGTTAAACTTACATCTACATCTGGAAGACTAGCTGCCGGTGCCATATGTATCGTTTCTCCCTTCTTCTAGTAACTTAGAGCGCCATTCGAGCGCTTGTTTATACATATCGTAAGTAATAGTACTGGAATCTTCTCCAAATAGTCTACGAATTGCATCTCTAGCTGCTGGATTAAACTTAGGATCTACAGTAATGCGTCTCTTTTTCAGCTTCTCACCAAGAACCTGTTGCATTTGTGCAGCAGCAAGAATAAACTCTTGCAACTTGATAACCATATCTTCTGTTCTTTGTTGTTCAGATGGGACCTCTTCTGCTGGTTCACGTGAAATTGGCTCTACTAGAAGCTGTTCTGGCTCTTCTCTAAGGACATTCAGGTTTTCAGAAAACAGATTGAAGTCAGTTGAGCCACCTACTAATTTAGTAATTGACGGAACGGTAAACTCATGTCCAAGAGAGCTAATTTGATTGATCATCTAATATACTCCTTAACCTAGTTTTTTACGTGTGATTTTTGATAGATCTCTTAAAAGCCTTTCTCCTGTAGGAGCAGTAAACGGATCCCATGACTGACTTGGTCTTCGAGGTACAGTAAACTCGTGTCCCAGCGGTTGGCTTGTCGGTATCTGTACGGCAAACTGATGTCCAAGAGATTGATTTGTAGATAGTCCTACAGTAAAATCATGACCCAGAATACCTTCTGTTTCTGTTGCAGAAGATCCTTGAGTTGGATTTCCATGCACATCCCAAATATAAGGTGCATTTGGACCAGTTTGAATATTTGACGTATAAGTAGCTTCCACATTATTTGAAAAATCAATATAACACGTCGGATTAAAATCTGCTGGATTGGCTACACCATTATAGATGTCTGTCAATTGAGGTGTCGTTAAGGCAAACCCTTTATACCAAGCAAAGAAATACATTCGACCTTTAAAATAACCCGGGTCTGCCGTAAGTGTAGAATTTGCTGCTATTAAAACAGGTTCAGCTGGATCTGTTGTCGGTTCAAAAAAGAAATGATCTGCCAAACCACCTATAATACCCGCTGAATCCCACACCGCAGCATTTACTCTTTTGATAGCTGGTCTATAAAGACCTACAGCTATCATTCGTTCAGCGGGAAACAGTGTGTCACCACATGTTGCTGTAGCCCAACCAGCAAATGGTTGACACTGAACCCCAAATAATAACCTCCGGGGATTCCCTCCAGGATCCCCGCCTGTATATGACGTAAACATACGGTAAGCATCTTTGTGACGTAAAATAAACTCTTGCCCGAGGACGTGAGTATATGTCGGCATAATGCCTATTACAAATTCACCCTCGGCTGAATCAAATTCAAAATCTGGGTTATCTGCCAACTCCAAACAATCATACGTCGGGCCACCGCCACCCAAATTGCCATGAAACTCCCACCAACTATCCCAAGGATTAGCATCATAAGCCATTAATTACACTTCCTTATGGTGTCTCTGTGAGCAAAATCAAGAGTGCTATATTTTTCTTGTTTTGAATAGAGATACCTCTTGGCGACTCAATCCTAAACCAAAACGGCTGCTTATTGTCGCTATCGATATCTTCAAAATCAATCGTACTACCATAGTCCGTTGCATCCCATTCACTTTCAGTAGGATCGTGACCAGGGTCTACCATAAGCTTTACGCCCCACCCACTATCACCAGGGCTACTTCCAGAACCAATATCACTGTCCTCAGTCAGCGAGTCAGCTTTTATCCGCACGTTTGTGAAGTCACTACTATTGCCAGACGGTCGACCAAGATATAGTTCTCTTTCGAACGTATCACCATTTCTGCCATGATGAACGGTTGTAAGTGGGTCTGTATGCGCGCCATCAACACTAAACTCTGCGTATACTCCTGGACTAGTTTGTTCGTATATTAATAGGCTCATATTATCCTCCTTATACTAATTATAACACTTTTCATAGTTTTGCGACCCCAAGTTACCTTGGGGTCTGTAAGGCGAGAAGGAAACGACATCACTACGCCTAACAGGATAACAGGTGGGCCGACCTGCCATCCATCCGTCAAATGTTTGTTCTTTCTGGATGAATCTTGTGAAAACGACTCCTCTTTCGCATATTCTTAAGTCGATACATAGTTTTATATTTCTCTTCTTCATCAGTCATAAACCCGTGACGATACACCTGGATCTCACGACCAGAGCTTACTTTTGCTGGCAAATCTGCAGTAGATTTGCTCACAAAGCTATGACCAGGTTCATCATAACGTGCTTGAGGCATCCTATCTGAACGCTGTTCAAGCTCTCTTTCTGGACTACGTTGTTCGTCTGGTTTGTGTAATCTAGCAAAGCCAGTAGATATAGCCATGTGCGTGTCATGATAAATTCGTCCAAAGTCTGACATCTCAAGTTTATACCCTACCAATGCAAGCATCATTGCGTCGAGACGATGATCTCCGACTCTCTCTTCGACTAGTCCATAAACCGGTATGCCAGCCGTGGTGCGATGCTTAATGATATAGTTTTCTAACTGATTTCTCAAAGCCATATCAAAAGCAGAAATCTCAATACGACACTCCTCAAAGAACCTAACAGCATTCTCAACCATGAAGGGTTTTGCATGTTTCTTAATGGGTCTTTTTGTCATGGGATCTCTAGCATCAATCTTTGCGGAGAAGTTGTACGCTTTAATGATATCTTTCAGCTTACACGCGGGATCGTTTGTATCGCGGCCAATCATATCATGACCATACTTTCTTAGTAGTTCGATATTAGTTGTACCTGCTCCGTCATCAACATAGATAAATGCTGGATGCCACCTAGCATTCATTTCAATAATCGCTTTGATTCCTGCAAGCTGGGTCCAGTCTTGTTTCGGGATATTGTGTGCGTCTACAATTCTAAACCTACCGCGCTTATTATATCCCACTACTACTATCTCTGTTCCAAACTCACTGTTCCAATCGACCCCAATAGAATACACCCAACCCGGTTTGCGAGACATCTCGTCATATTTGTATTCTGTTGTTGCGAGACCTGTGTATTTGTGTTGAAATACACCGACTGTTTGTTCTCCAAACTCTGCGAGGATTTCATGTACCCATGCATCACGGTTTCCAATATAGTCTGCCTTAATCTGATCTTTTACTTCATCCCAGAAAGGCAATACACTTGATGGATAATAAAATTCTTTATAGCTAGGTGTTTTTATGCACCAGCGCCAGAAGTGAGCTCTACGACCGCTTGGTGTACTAGACGCCCATAACTCTACTTTTGCGTGAGTATTTAGAATAGCAACGATTGCTTTCAAGTCCCCATCAGTTAGATAGTCTGCTTCATCCAAATAGATTCTATCTGCATCCTGGCCTCTAATAGCTACACCTTCGGCACCAGACTTAGTACCAGAGGAGAAACCACGAATACGTGATCCATTCTTGAATTTGAGTTCATAAAACGGACTACTTACGTCACGAGATACAGAAGCTATTAGTTTCGGATTGGTAGAGATAAAACCTCGAATACGACTGATAATTTCTTCTGTTTGGCTCTTGTAGGGAGCTACAATAAGAACTCGCTTATTTTTATTAGTGAAACAATAGTGTAAGATATGGACAGCAATACTATCCGTCTTACCGGTTCTTCTGCCCATCCTGGTGATGCGTCGCATGGCTGTGCAGCGTAGTATTTGCTTCTGATACCATCTAGCAATCCAAGGACTACCATCTGGTAATCTAATCCATTCTTCTGCCCATGTAACTGGATCAAACAAACCAATAGCTTCCTTCTTAGATTCTTCATCTAGAACTGCTTCTATATGATCACTCAAATACTGTATAGGTATCCCTTCGCAAGGAACTGTAAATCCTCCGTGAACTATACCTTCCTCGTCAACAAAATCACCATATTTTTTAAGATGAGTTTTGATACATTCTCTACATACAGGATTAGCTAGTTTTCTTTCTAGCTCTGGATTCATATATATCCCGTCCTTATCTTAGGTGCATTAGTTGTGCTTCATTCCCCAAAATTGTCCTGCTGTTAGTATGAGATCTGGATATCTCTTGTACAGCTCTTTGTCTCATGCTATAGGCTGCCTGTGTTTGGAATGCAGCTGTATCTCCTGCAAACTCTGACCGAGAAGCTGCCCTACCACGTTCTGAAAAATACTGTGCGCCTTTGTAGGCGCCATATCCAATACCAGCAACAACAGCTAGTGGAAATGCCACTGCCTTAGCAATTGACATCATACCGCTTGCTGCGCCAGCTACTTTTGTTCCTCCGAATGCAACCTGAACAGCTTTAATACCTGCGCCCCATATACGCATCTCTCCGTAGGCTTTTGCTCCACCCCAGAGTCCTCCACCAACGCCACCCTCCTGAAAACCACTTACAATACCGGCACCAACAAAAGCAGGACCCAAAAGGTTCATACCAGCCTTACCAGCGGCCTTCAGGCCTCCAGCTGCCATAGAAGCACCAACGCCTGCTCCTAAACCAAGCAACGGGCTATCTGTCATACCATAAACTGCCGCTCCCACACCAGCACCAACACCTAGTGCTTTAAGACCTCTCATTCCCGCTTTACCGCCTAAGAATTTGTGCTTTCCTCCTGCAGTCTGAAAGAAACCAAGGTCACGCTGCCATCCTTCCATAGCACCTTTTCGTAAGCCAGACATACCCCAATTAGCCCACTTATTGCCAACTGAACCCATATTGCTTCTCATCCAGCGACCCGTCCGAGTGCGAATCCGACCGCGCCTCATCTCTGTTGTACCGGTGATAGTAGGATCAACTATAATACCCATCTATTAACCCTTCCTTTGATTATGCAAAGCAAATGCCAGTGAGCCTGTAGCACCCATAGTTCTGTCTACTGTGCCGAACGACATAGTGTTATTTGTATATGGTGAACTCATACCAGGTGTGTATCCTCGGGCTACATTAGGTCCATCCATGGAATATCCTCCACTAATAAGACTCCTGGCCACACCTAGCAATCCAAAAGCACCCAATAAGATAGCAGGACCAGCAGCGCGCCTAGCTATTTTACTCAAAAGACCTCCGCTACCACCACGAGCAGCCATTCCCCACATCGCGGGATGCCATGCAGCTCTACCTACTTTCCCAACTACACTAGAGACAGCCCCACCTATCACTCCAGCTCTAGCAAAGGTTCTGCCAAAGAACCCTCCTGCACCAGCCATTTGCCAAGAAGTTGCCATGCGGCCAGATGAACGTCCAAACATTTTAATCTACTCCTTATTTGCTACGACTACCTCTGTCAACACCATGAGACGTTCTTCGCTTAGCGTTCAGCTGAAACGGAAGAGGCTGTGCGCCTTCCTGTAGTTTGTTCAATATGTATTTTCTCTTTGCAATTTGTGGACTAAGAATTTTCTTGACCATATTGCTAGCCTCTATTGCTGGAGGTGCAGTTGGGAGTGCTCCTAGCTGAATCATTTTCTCAAGCCCGCCCTTGGGGGCTCCCATAGGAATTGCATAAGGATGACCACTAGGACCTAATACTTTTCCAACAGGTACTGGGATCGGAGCAGATATTGCTACTGGAATTGGAGCAACTTCTCCTGCCCACGATGATCCACGTGTTATACTCATCTTATTCCATAATTCAATTTCCTCTGGTGCCATGAGGGGTTTTCTTACTCCATGTCCTGGAGGAAGAGTATCGCCAGCGCCACCTATTTTCTTCTGCCATGCTGCATCAAGCTTAGCTATTCGAGCCTCACCAGCAGCAGCTTTTACACCAAAAGTACCAGCCGATCCTACTATCTTCTCAAGCCGCGCAGTTTCTCCTGCCCAATAGGCTTCTTGTAGACCTATACCTAGTCTGCTAACTGCCATGTCTCCCGCTAGTGTACGTGGTTTAAGACCTCTAAAGAATCTCTTAATAGAAGAAAGTCCCTTCCAACTAGAACCTGGTATAAAGTCTGTACCTAAAACCTTTTGAACCCAATCTCTACCCCAACGCATATCGTGACCAACTATCTTGTTGATTGCCTGACTTGAGGGTAGGCGACCAACAGTGGCTCCTCCAATAAACTGTTCAGCAGTATATTCACCAGCCAGAACTCTTTTCTCAAAAGTAGCTGCCTTGGGCTTCCATTTTCCAACCTTCATAAGTTCTTGTTCTAAGGTTTCCTGAAGACCAGCATACTGTATCTTTCCACCATATAGTTGTAGGTGCATCTTTGCTGTAGCAGGGTGAACTACTGTTGCCTGCATAAGCGTGCCTTCCTTATATCCCATTCGACGGAATATACCCAGCTCGCTCTTTTGTAAGAAGCCTGCTATACCCTTTTTCTGTAGAAGAGGCGAAACAGTAATGTCCATAAAATCTATAGCTCCAGGCTCGAAACCACGAACCGTAGAAAACAAAGACTCTCCTTTAGGTCCAAAGGCCTCCATACCTATAGTACCGCCAGATTCATAAACCTTAACAGTAGGTGAACGAATACCTACCTCAGCAGCAGCTCTGCGACCTAAACTCTCATATAATGGAACCGCTCTTGCCACACCCTTGGTAAACTGTCTACCTGCACGCCATGCCTTAAACGATCTTATTGGAGATCTAAGTGCACCAAATATACCTTTCCATCCAGAACCAAACGGAATACCTAAAAGCTTACGTATCTCCTGAATACCAGGTCCGTCTGATAGCCCCCTAAGAGTATTGTATATATCATCAAAGCCACCCATCTGAGAAATCTTAGAAGGATCTTTCATGAGCTCTTGCATGGTCATTGAGAAGTCTGCTTTTAGAGACTCTCTACCCAGTTTACCTCCACCCAGCTCAATAAACATACCAGCAGGGTTTTTTGTGCCATGACGAATATAGCTTCCGACTTGACGCATTGTTCCGCCACCGACATGCTTCATAACAGCTTTACTAAGCTCTGGATTCTTACGTGTAAATTTTGCAATATTAAGAAGGTCTTTTCCTCTTTTGATAGCCATATAGCCGCCCTTACCCAAAAGAGTAAAAGCAGTCATACTAGCCACGGTTGGAGTCATTAACCCGAATATAGCTAAAGCAGGCTCTGCAGCAATTGCTGCCGCCAACCCTACTTCTGGCAACCTACCCTTCTTTAATCCCGGTATGAATTCTTTCTTTAAGAAGTGACGAGTTTCGCGAGCTGACTCGCCAAGTAGTGTAGTGGTAACTTTTAAGGAACGTTTTGTCATACCTGGTAGTGCAACTATTCCTCTACCTACAGCCCTGGTTCCCGACCAAATACTCTTTATTCCTTTTCTTAGACCTCTCCATAAACCTTTCCAGCTACTACCAGGCTCGAAGTCTCCAGAAGCAAATGCAGTTTCTCTACCCCAGTGGCCTGCATCGTGGCCCTTAATGGGGTTAACTGGCTTATTGCGTTCTTGAAAAAAACCAAACGCGATCTCTTGAATTCGTTCAACTATTGGTTTAGCACCAGAAAGCTTTCCGCGAATATAGTGATACATGCCAGGGACACCCTCGGTAATTAAATGAGGAAGTCCTCTTGTAAACGCCCCTATTTTCCCAAAAAGAGACAAACTTTTATCCTGCATAAGCATAGTAGAGGATACACGAACGTCCTCGTGCATTGTCCAATTCTTTTCGTGCTCATGAATGTGATAGAGGTTTTTTTCATGGCGGAAACTTGTTGCAGATATCTGCCCTGCTTCCGGAACAGATACTCGTACCGGGACAAAACCAAGTGTGCCGGTAAGCTCAGACTCTGTAAATGCAGTTTTTGGAATTATAATACGGTCGCGAAGTGCGCCAACGTCTATTCCTTCTGTTTCAAGTTTTTCAGTGAAATGCTCAAAACGTTTTTTAGTATCTGATGGTAAATTACCCTGGTCGACAGGAGACCGTTCTCTTGTTGATTGAGCTAATTCGAAACCCTTTTCTGCTAAAAGTCCTTTCCAGCTACGCCCTGGCTCGAAATCCCCACTAGCAAACACCTGATCTCTACCCCAGTGTCCAGCATCATGTCCTTTGATTGGATTAATAGGATCATTAGGTCTACCAATTATGATTTCGCTTGCAATCTTTTGTCCCATCCTTGTACCGCCACGTAACTCGTACTTACCTGTAGCCACAGAAACAAACGGTCTAGTAACAGCATACGCTATTGATGGTAAAATAAAAGGTAATGCTCCTTTTCGATTCCTAAGCGCCCATGCTACTCCAAAACTAGCAGTACTTGCACTAATTGCAGCAGTTTTGTCTTTTGAAATAGAGATATCAGCCGCGACAAACGGAGCAGCCCAGGCAAACCTACCCCATCGCTTCCACGCAGTAGCAATGGGGCTATTAATAGCTTTACCGTACAGTCCTTGTGCCTGCGACCAGAGTGCCATTTACTCTTCCTTTTTATGCTCCACAAACTCTGCATCAATAGCAGTTTCTTTTTCGATTTGCATAATTTTTTCACGCAAGTCAGCAACAGCTGTACTTGGATCAGAGAAGTCTTGTTTCTTCAAAGCCGCTGCTTGCTTATACTTCTCTCTACGTGTACCTACCATGGATCGTAAAACATCATCGCGCATCTTATGGATTCGCTCTTTTAGCTCAAAGGCAGGATGGGTCTCCATTCGCATAATCTCTTCACCAGTCATGCTTACGCTGGTAACCTGATTCTTTAATAGATCTAGTCCTTCTCCTTTGTCGTCTCCGTGAGCCAATACCATGGTGGCTCTCATTTCATATAGGTCGAGCTCGGCAAGCTTATTAATCATGCCCATCTCAGTAGGAGATTCAACATCAGCATCGTACTCTTCAATATAACGTCTACGCTGGTAGTCGAGCAGTTCTCGCTCAAAGATGCATTGCCTTAGGAGGGGAAACTTCTTTATATCTTGATTGTGAAAATCGATGTCTTGATTGTTCGAAGTACGAAGATTCCTATCTACTATCGGGCATCTATAACGAAATGGACACTTTACTGGCCCAGCACATAAGAGCGGTGCCATAGCCTGAATGCCTGTCTTCAATTTCATGACATGCATTCTAATGCGTCGTACTTCGGCTTCTGTGAACTCTATATCGGAATAGTCGTCTAGCGGGATCTCGAGGATATCAAACATCTTTGTAGGTTCTAGGGTACCGTCTTCTCGTTTAATGAGGGCACCCTTGATTTTGTACATCTTGTTTTGTGTCTCCTGAAAGGCCTCTTTCTTGTCGTTTCCTTGCACGTTATCACCCTTTATTCTTTCTTTTGTACGATCCCACCAGCAAACCACTTCAAGTCATCCTTACGAAGACTATATGCGCAAGGTATTGTTTTATTTGGCGGAACACTGTTCCAAGCATCGCTGGGACTCTTAAATGGCCCAAACTTACCCCAGTTACTGATGTGCCAGTACTTGTCTTTGTAATAATACAAACATACGTTATGACCTTTGAATTTCTTAAACCACTTGGCTTGTGTATCAAGCCAAGTTACAGAAAGGATCGAACTCTCCCAAGATAGGACCTTAGATGCAAAGGCCGCGAATTCATCGCAGTCTCCTTCTTTGGTTTCAAAGAACTTCTCTGGTTTGGAAATGATATCGAGGACGCCGCCCCATGCATCTGCTACCCAAGTACAATCACTAAAGAATCTTAGTATTTGACTTGTCACCCAGGGAGTGTCTATTGGTAGGGTCTTGTATTTACGTTCAAAAAGCCAACGCCATAGTCTTGAAAAAGGCCCATAGATAAAACGAGCCGCCACATAAGAGATTCCTTTCCATAATACTGCTAAGATCTTGTGCCACATAGTATCCCTCCTAATCTTAGCGGAGGGCCATAACCCTCCTGGCTAACTAGGTCAGATTTGTCCATACGTTTCTTTTCTCCTTAAATATATCCTCGTTTTAATAGGTGAGTTTTTAAGCGTCTGTTCCGGTCTTCTGTCGGAATACGAATTACAGGCTGATTTGCTCTAATACCAGCCTTCAAAGCTCCGAAACCGCCGCCAAGAAGACCGCCGCCGAGCATACCCATAAGTCCGTAGACGCCTCCTTTACGTAACATATTACTTGCTAGTCCTCTACTTAAACCTCCAGCTCTACCAACCCAACCTGCATGTGCAGCACCACCGAGAAATCCGCCCATACCTCCAGTATAAGCACCGGTAAACATGCCCCTACCAGCTGTGCCTGCACCACTAAAAACCCCTATATCGGGATTGAGTATGCCTCCAAAAGCACCAGCAGCGAGAATACCAGCACCTGCTGCAACCCATGGTCGAGCGCCTCCTAAAACTCTTCCTGCTGCTTGCCAACCAGCTCTTGCTCTTCCTAGAATCAAATCAATCACTTCCTTATCGTTCTTCAATGAACGTTTTATATATCTGCTCAATCTTTTGTGAGATTGGTCTCTCCTGTAGTCGTATGAATAAATCCTTTGCTTTCATAGCATAACCACAGTTCTCACCGTGCTCACTATTCTCTTTGATACGGTTGTAACTGTCCACATAGCTCTTGTCTATCAGCTCTGCCATGGCCACAAGTTCATTCAACAACTCCTTGTTCAGGAGCCACCTAAGTGCTTCTCTAAGTTCATATAACTGTTCAAGATAGTTTTGTCCCATATCAGTCTCCTACTATATAACTGTTTTAGCCTAAAAACGTCTAATATTCCAGTATTTTAGCTCAAGCCCCCAACTTCGCGCCTGTATTCAAATCAGGATTTCCCATTCCTGGTTCCTATATTCTACTGGAATATAACAGAAAAAACAAGAGGAGACCTGCCGCTAAGCAAATCTCCCCTTACAAGTCTTACAATTCTCAGTCGGGTCTTAGATAAGATTAAAATTCAAACGCCTCTCTCAGGGACTGAATATCATGGCCTTCTAGCCTCAGAGCAACACCTGAAGCTAAGAGCACATCTCTCATGTGTGTCCAGGGCAATCCACGCCTACCTTGAAATGAGATGCTTTCTTCATATAGTTCTAAATCTTCATCGATGTCTACATCCATGGCTATGATGTTACATTCACTCAGAACACAAATTAAGAAATCTTCAGGATTCTCGCTTAGTTGTAATACTCCGACCAAGCTATTGACTATGCTCTTGGATAGCTTGACGGTTGAATAGAGACCATGATTGATAGTATAGATTGCAGGTTGGGCTCCCAGCCCTCGGATCAAAGTAATTTGATGAGATTTCAAGGTACTAGTGGCGGGGCCTTTGATGTGTAGATTGAATGATCTGATTTTTTCCAGGGGCGATAGATTCTCAATAGCCTCTATGGCTTCAACATGACTATCGATAGAATCCTTTACTAAGTAGATACTAAGTTTGTTCAATCTTGGTGGCTCCCTTCGGGAGAGCTGTTAATTATGTTAGTATTCGGAAAAGTCTAGGTTGACATCTGCAATGATTCCATCTACAAATCCTTCAAATTCCTCCTTGGTCTGACCTGGTTGGCGATGAAGGGTGACGCGTGCCTCAACATAGGGCACATCCATATAGAAACTACAAAGCATTTCATTTGTCTCGGGGTCATAGATTACTTCATAACCAGGCCGCATCCGACGCCCCTCGCGCAGAATATCATCTCCATACTGACCCAACCGTTCTAAAGCCCTCAGACAGGCTTCTTTCGCTTCATCAATAGCCAGGGCTGCCCTGACCTTATCCATGGGCTTGAGGACGTCCCTGTACTTTATAGACCTTAGTTCCTTGAGTACTGCCTGTAAATAGGGATTATTCTCTTCACTATCGGGCTGCTTGGCATACATATCCAAGTTCCCTTCTTCTTATTGGTAAGAGCTCTCTGTCTAAGTCTAAGAACTCAATTGTCAGTTGATCGGAGTTTGTTTCCGCATTATAGGTTATACAAACTTCCATACGGGGTACCCCAAGGTCTAGGTATTCTAAGCAACTAGTTAATAGCTTTAATTGCTGCTCGATTTGAACCTTAGTTGTGGGAGTTACAAAACAACCTACAAACCTATCGGTTATCTCATTGACACAGCTGAAGAACTCAGCTGTCAAGTCATCAGCGTCAGGATCAAAGCGTCTTATATCTGAGAGCTCTGTATCTATTATAACTCTCGGTAAAGGTATGAGTATCATAGTAAATCTCGACCTTTCTTCAGGTCACCCTCTTTAATGAATCTTCCTTTGGGAGGGACAGGCTTTTCGTTCTCTTCCTTTATTGTCTTGGTTATGACCGCCCCAGGCATCCAATCCCAATCGGACGTGGATAACATCTCTTCAACACTAATTACTTCCACTTCCATAAGGTCACTAAGAGCCGCAAAGCCTGCGGCCTCCTTGGTTGCGTGTCTAATGGCGTCCTCTATGGATACGGTTGATATCATTAGCTCAATAGTTTCAGGCATCTTCACTTTTACCTTAACCTTATATTGCGTCATGAGTTCTCCTCCTCTAGAGGTATAGGATCAATCCAAATACTATCAAAGGGTGCATGGATAGTGGACTTCATGGGATCGTTGCAGGTGTTGGGAGCATTGGTCCATGGCCACTTCCGAAAGTATTCCCGAGCAAATTCAAATAACTCGTCTGTAACCATTACCCCGTGCACAGGATATCGGCCATCTGACCCGGGTTCAGGGCCTGGTCTGGTAGCTCCTGTTCTCACGTCTAAATACAAGAACTTAGAGTTATACAAAAAGGCTGAATCATATATCATTATATGTTTCTTAGCTTTATATAGAGTCTTAACTATCATGTTTTCCTCCTATAACTATTATACATAAATTGTTTTGGGCTGGCAATACAAAGTGCTTCCCTAGCAATGAATGAATTAGATGTTGGGCGGGCTAAGATGGGATCTGAAGAGCTTAGATGATATGTATGCTAAAAGAGAAAAAGCGCCCTAGTCTGGGAGGTTGACTGGGCGCTCTTCGTATATCTGAGTATTACATATGAGAGGAGGTGGACATTGTTTCTACCTTAGATACTAACACCAACTTAGGGACATGTCAACCTTAGTAGAGACTAAAATGGTAAAAAAATACAAAATGATTTAATGAAAACAAACTTATAGGAAAACGAAATTAGCGCCTCAGTACCTGGTATCTTATGTACCTTAGATAGACACTAAGACTTGTCGTTGCGAGCCCACCGGGCGAGTTGGCGCGTCCCCTTTGTATCTTACTGATGCTCGGTTGCCATTAGGACTCACTACTATGTAGTAGTGGGTCTTATAGGGTAATTAAGCCCTGTCTATGTCTCATGTGAGGCAGAGGGAGTAGTCATGAACAAGTTGCTATTAGTAGTGATAGGTGTGTTAGTATGCTTCCTGTGGGGTGTTGTATGTGCAGTCATCTGGCCTAGTCGTAAGCTGGAGCTAGATGAGTAGTTGGCATGGCGAAACGCCCCTGTATGGGGCGTCTGTATAGGGTAGCTACCTATGTACTGAAGAGCCAAGCTATGGGCACTAATGCCCAACTATCGCCTATGTGAATAGGCAAAGGAGTTGTAATATGACACGTATACTCTCTATCCTGATCGCAGTAGTACTCGTCATCCTTACCTCAGTGGTGTGCTTCATCATACGTAAGCCTATTGGGAAGTATGCTAGCAAGGTATGGAATTGGATTGCTCGGCGTGGCTCGGATGTGAGCCGGGGCTATCGTGCTGGGCGAGCTAAGATAGGCACTGTGGTGCCTACTCGTAAGCCCAAAGTCATAGTCAAGTGGTAGTAGTAACCGAAGTAACACTAGTACTCACTTATACTCACATGTAAGGAGACATACCATGACCTATATGCTATTAGCATCGAATGCTACGTTCTACTTTACTCCTGTTGATAGGTGTAGACTGGTAATGGTAGGCATGCTGCGGGCTGGATGTGATGTGGTCGAAGAAGACCTATTTCCTCCTGCTAAGGCACGTACTCTGTACAAGAAGCTACTCAAGAAGGGTCTACGCAAGGGCTAGCCTCTATCAGGCCCACATGTGGGTGCATGTGGGTCTTATTAGAGATTAGGCGTGTACTGTACCCCTTAGGAATTGGATAACATAGCCTATAGTATCAATGGGATACAGATGTGCCCTATGTGGCCCTATGAGGGTGCATATACCAAGCCGCGCCTATGTATATATCCCTCCATGCCTAGCCCATACTACAACCCTTGGTGCCACTACAGACCTAGTAGCCTATCCCTAGTGCATCTAAGGTGCTCGCTCTGTCACCTATCTTGCTTTGCAACATAGGCGCCAGTGCTCGTATTATCTTACTATCTTATCCCGCCCTCGCTCCCTGGCCTCATGGTAGGTATGAGAGTAGTGGGAGCATAGATCTAAGGCTGTGAGAGGCTAGTGGTATAAAGAAGGGGTCTTCGTAGTGCATCAATGAGGGTGTGTCTCAGACATAGGCATATGCCTCAGTACCCATATCAGGCTTGTATAGCCTGTTTACATAGACTTATCGTAATGATATCAACCGGAGGGCCCTATCTCAGGGACACTGTGCAAGCTGTGTCCTATAACTGTGTGTAAAGGAGTAGATGTGACCAATCGTAATAGAGAGAAGCGTAGTGTACTATGTTGGTATTGTAACTCATCCTGTGGATGTAAGGCATGCAATGGTAGTGGTGAGATCTTAGTAACCGTGCTGGCAGAGAATACTGCCGGCGAGCTGGTGGATCTGAACACCTTAGCCGTCCGTGGTACTGAGATAGGCAACGGCCACTATCAGCATGGCCGTCGTTCACTCACCTCGGATGACCTGTAACCGTTTGAATGTCACAAGGGCTCACATCATGGGATGTGGGCCTTATGAGGCAGTCAAGCCTTGTGCTCTTGGAAGGAGCTCAATCATGTTCGAGGTAATCTTAGCGGTTGGTGCAGTTACATGCTTCGTAGGTACCATCGTTTCAAGTTTCTACTATGGCAAACGCAGTAAAGGAGACCAGTCATGATGACTAAGTTACTCAAGTATGTGTGGTTTGGTTGGGGAGCAATCAATAGTACCATAGCAGCACAAGTAGCTGCCCTATTAGCTAGCAAATGTAATGGCGCGGCTGTGTTGTATCTGAATGAGTATGCCGAGCTCATGACCAAGGTAGCTGAGAATCAGAGGCTACTACGGGATGACGAGATAACTCTCGCTGATGTGATGCTATAAGGGAGATTTAGCTATGTCTGATATGTTGGCTATTCTGATTATGTGAAGGCACAGAAGAAAGGCGACAAGCTCAGTTAGTCCATTAGGCATGTGACCTGCGGGTCATGTGTCTATTAGGGTAACTAAGCCCCCTATACTCTTGAAAGGAGTATTATCTCATGGGTAAACTGTCAAGAAGCAAGAAGACTGGCGCGGCGTGTGTGATTATCAGGAGTTGTCCTACCCTGACAGCCGATGTGCTCAGTGACTGGCAAAAGGGCAGGAATAAGAGCGAACAGAGGCGCAGAAAGAAAGCCAAGGAGGTCTTTGCTCAGGGTCGTGAGCAGAACATGTTCAAGCTCTCTAACAGGATATAGGAGACTAGTTATGTTCAAGAAGATACTGATTGCTGTTGCATTTATCATGTCACTGGCAGTAGTAGTTGCCACCTGTGAGGTCTATGAGTGTAAGGAGCTTATAGCTCAGTGCTCAAAGGACCAGTGTTCCAAGCAGGAGAAGATTGTTTGCCGCGCTTGTGTTTATTCACAAGAGAAAGGACTGTAGCTATGATGACTGACTTGAAGCATGTGGATCAACAGAGTTGGCAATGGGCTAAGGATTGCGAGAGAGAAGATGTTGTACACCCTTGTGATCATTGGTTGGCTAACCAGTGTATGTGCAAGGGAGCATGTAGCTGTCATTGGGTTCAAGGTGTTGAGCTTGAGCCATGTTCGCCTGATTGTTGTAAACCAGGGAATGATTGGCAACCGTGTGATGTATGTAAGAGTGATCCTTTGTTTCCAAGGGACTAAAAGGAGACTAATCATGGTTGATTTCAACCGATTCCTGCGAAATCCTCGTAATGCTGAATCATGGGATAGCGTAGCATGGTTATGCCATGGGTTAAGGCTGGCATACATGTGTTGGTGGAAAAAAGAGATGAAGAAGAAAGAAGGAGACTAATCATGGGGTCATCAGTAACAGACTGTCAATGTAGGTGGTGTGGCTCAGAAAGGGCTATGATAGATGCCGATGACAACTCTAACAATGTCTGGTCAGTACAGTGCCCAGACTGCGGGTATGCATACTCAAGAGTAGATGGTGTCGAGGAGTGGACATGCGGCAGGCCTGAGCTAAGGCATGTGTGTATCTTTGTTGAAGCTCATTGCACTATCTGTGGTTGCGGAGCTGTATCTACTAAAGGTGGTTACACTCCTGATGAATGGGATGAGCTTGTTGCTCATGTTCAATCGTTAGATAATACAAGACGACTGGGGCGGGCTCTGTATGATGCTGCCCTGTACGGCTTAGACTCAAGCTTTCCATCTTGGATGACCATGTGGTGTATTGAGCAACTGAAAGGAGAGTAGCTTATGGAACATTATGTACGACTTCAAGATGTCAAGGAGTGCATCTGTGAGTATCGTTGGACATATGAATTAACTATGCCTGGGGACCGCCTTCAATCAGGACGGACCGGTAGTAATGAGATAGCTCAGTTTGAGTGGGATGTAGATGACCTAATAGACGAGTTGGATAGTTTGTTTGGCTTCTACATAGGCGAATTTAGCCAAGGCAAGGGGAATATTCATGGTCAAGTGTGATGTGTGTGGTACATCCTTCAATCTAGAGTTGAAGCATGGTGTTCGTACAGTATGTCGCGATGGTGGGACATATTATATCTGTCATACCTGCCTTCATGAGTCACTAAACGACTTCTTTATTGTAAGGGAGAGTCTATGAGTCCTATTGATATACTGATAGATGCCGTTGGTGAAGATAAGGTGTGGTTCTGTAAAGGTATGCATCCCAGTGGAGGTGGGTATAACGCTCATACAGGCGTCGTCAAGATCTACGATGTCCCAACAAACAGATACTCTGTCCATACACTAGTAATGTTACTTCATGAGATGGGACACTGGTACTATAAGGACCATGGTGTTCTGGGAGCATGTCCAGCTCAATATACTAAAGAGAAGAGAGCCTGGGCTTGGGGTATCAAGACTGCGCGGGAGCTTGGTATCTTAGAACAGTATCATAGTGTGATAATAGAGGTTGCCAGACTCTGTTTAGCCTGCTATTTCATCGCTATGTTACCTGACTCAAGCTCTCTTCTACATGAAGGCATTCATCAAGTAGACACAACGCTTGATAGACTCAAACTCATACCAGTGGAAGGAGAGTAGTCATGGACTGCCCGCACGGCGGAGAATGTGTGAGCTGGTGTGGTATCACCTGTCCTATACCTTACGAAGAGGAGGAGATCATGTTACATCATGTACCCTTGAACACAGTAGCAGAATGCCTTATGGAATATTGGAATAAAGAACAGCATGGAGATACAACTGGCCACCTTGGGTTTGGTTTGCATAACTGGAAACAGGCGTTCTGGGCTCATCTCGACAAGGATGTAGATGCAATGACTGATAAGATGAACCATGGAGTATGGATAGTAGACGGTAATTGGGTCAACCCCTTTATAGCAGAGAGTACTCTGCTCAGCCGTTAGGAGGCAAGACATGGCCCCAATACTCACTTCGAGAATGAAAGAGGCTTGCGAGATCTGTTTCAAGAATGATGGGTTCATTGCTGGTGGATATGCTGCCCATAAGGCAGATATCCTCAAAACCTTCAGTGATGTGGACTTCTTCTTCCCTAAAGAATCAGCTCTGCTCTCAGCGGCCCAGGATATTGTTACAAAGTTTGGCCCAGGGCCACTCGTGCAGGAAGAGTTTGGTGCGTCCTTTAAGGACATCATCAGTCTCAATGCCACAGGCTTTGGTACGCCTGTCGAAGTCACTCATGAGTTCGACCTCAATGTTGCACGGTATGTGATAATCAAGAAGCTTATGAATAAGCCTATATATAATCAGGGTGACTGTGTCAATCGCTCATTGTCAAAGCCACACGCCAGCAGGTGCTGGAGGCGACTCTTGAAATACATGCGACGCGTCTGGCCATCCAAACGTGCTCTTGTGGTTGGTGCCACTAAGGAGTTCCTAGATCTTTATGGTACTACCTTCGATCCCTGCTATGTCGTTGGTACGAGTACATACAATGGCACAGCCAAGATAAGCAAGACTCTTCAGAAGCTGGCGAAGATTGCCGGCGGTCGGAGGTTTGGAACTGTAAGCGGGAAGATAGTGAATACTATGGAGGAGCCTACAGCATTTGTAAGGGCTACGCGGTCTAAATGCAGTCATACCAATGTCAAGCATTACAATGGTCTTACCGATGCATTTGATTATTGTGGTGATTGCAACGCCAAGCTCCCAGTAATTGACAAAGCACCTAAGACAGATAGTAGTGTCTGGAATGATGAGGTTCCTTTCTAAGGAGGCAAGCCATGGTAGTGTACAACATCATCATAGTATGTGATGTGTGTCTGGATGAACTCGTGATAAGAAGGTATCCACTTACATTGAATAAGGAGGAAGATAAGGGATGGTTTATCCCGCCTCTTATCAATGAAGGTGGTGTCAAGACTCCAGCTAGTTCAATGATTGCTCTTTGCCCTAAACATAGGAAGGAAGTGTGATATGGAACAGTTGATGCTCATCAAGCTCCCGAAGAAGAATAACTGCCGCCGCTGTGGTGGTACAGGCCACATACCCAAGTTTGTTCACATTCAAAATGGCATATGCTTCGCTTGCAAGACCAAACCTCGATTGCCTCGCCCTATGGGGCTCGGCAGAAAGAAGGAGAACAAGTCATGATACTCGCAATCCAAATCATTGTTTCCATCTCTCTTGTACTCAACGTTATTGAAGCACTTGGTGAGAGCGATCTTCTCCTCTTTCTTATAGCTCTAGTAAGTACTGTTATTATTATATTTGTGTGGGTAGTACCTTTCTTGGGTCTACTCATTGGAATATCAATATCGCTTCTTGCCCAACTTATTAGAGGGTTGACAGACTAGGAGATAGCTATGAATGCCGCCACTCTGTTATATTGGTTCTGTGCTTCCCTGTTCATACTTGAGATGTTCTCATGGTATGGATGGGATAACTACAATCTACAGGAGGTGGAAGATGAATAGCTTGGGAGATCGACTGCCAAATGGCACAAGAGTCAAAACAACCAAACATGCAGGCTCTAAAGATTGGTCAAACCCCAACCGTCCAGATGCCAAGTGGGGAGTGGAAGGAATAATCATAAGCCATAGTGATTCTCATGGGCTTGTTTATGAAGTGCGACATGACTGTGGTGAAAAGGGTTGGTACGAACCTGAGGAGCTTATACTTAGTAGGTAATATTATGTGTATCTAAACAGGAGGATACAATGCCTATAGTGATGTCGTTATGTCCGAATTGTCAAACGATCCAGAAAGATGGCACTATCTGTGGTATCTGTACCTATCCAGTGGGAAGTAACCTACCTTGTAGGCTTCCAGTAAAGAAGCTTACGGGAGAGGACTTTGAACTTGAGAGTCGCAGGCATAAAGCACGACTCAATCAGATACTTACAGAGGAGGTGTAAGATGGCTTGGAAAGAGAACGCACACCACCTCTTCAGTACTAAGCTACGTGAGCTACGTCATGAGATGTCAAAACTAGCACATCAAGTAGCTAAGGATCACCTGCGCTTAGCATTTATGAAGTGTCGCGAACAGAGTCTCGTAGAAGTCGTAGATAAGTACGCCAAACAACCTCAGACTACCTGCCTTCACACATATAAGTGTACTAAGTGTCACCATGAGTGGCAAGATACTGAACTAATTCCTTGCGACTGGTGTGGTGCCAGTGGGTATAAACTTTCTTAGGAGACCTAGCATGATAAGTTCTGTACAAACGTTCGAGTGTATATCCTGTGGTGATGAAGTCAAGTCAATCACGATGGATGACTGTGATCGCTTGGAAGGAAGCAAATGCAATTCATGTGATGATGGGTACTATCAATGGACTGGTCCAGCAGAATATGATGAAGCTGCCAGGCCTGAGTCACTGTTTGACGACGTTGATGATAACGAACTCGATAGAGCGTTCGAAGATATTATGACTGATGAGAGATAGATAACTTCTAACTAAGGAGAAAGATCATGGACGCACAGAGCTCAGTATTCACGGGATTGTTCTTGAAAGCCCTCATCATCGCCGTTGGCGCGGCCACTGGGGTACTTGGTATCCTGATTGCCTTCAGCATTGGCATTGCCGTTGTCAAGGTTGTTAGCAGCCTTGGCAGCAAGGTCAAGGGAGCGATCAAGGGAGCAGTCAAGCGCAAGCCTAAAGAGCCCAAGCCCACTGTCGACACTCCTGCTGTCGACCCTCGAATTCAACCTGTGTAGGAGATAGACTATGAACTGCACAGTGGTAACGATGCCTAATGGACTCAGCTCAAGTCAGAGGAAGAATGTAAAGAGCTGGAGGAAGAAGAAGGTACAACAGTCGAAACACAAGGCCGCGAGCCGTAAGGATCTCGGCGAAAACGTTTTTGCAAAAGCCTTGAATAAGTAGGTTCGATTGGTCTGTCACGCTTCTTTCACAAGACGTGAAAGAATCGCGCCAGCCCTAGTACGCAATATAGTGCTAACTAACTATGAATGAGAATTCTCGTTCAATAACCAGGACCTACAGGTCCTACTGGAGGAATCATGTCAGTAAATAAGTGCATACTTGTGGGCAGACTTGGGGGAGATCCAGAAACTCGCTACTCTGCGAGTGGCAATCCCGTAACCAACTTTGGTCTTGCCACCAACGAGTATTTCAAGAGGAATGGCAAATCCGAGAAGAATACCGAATGGCATCGGATCGTATGCTTCGGTAAGCTCGCAGAGATTGTCAAGGACAATCTGGCCAAGGGACGTGAGGTGTACGTCGAGGGACGTATCCAGAATCGTCAATGGAAGGATCGCGATGGCAATGACCGTCGCACTTCCGAGATCATCGCTAACATCGTGCGCTTCTTGGGCTCCAAGCCCCAGAGCAACGGCGAGGCCACACCTAACGAGACCAACAGCGACGACGGCCCTCAGCTCTCCTCGGAAGAGGAGTAGGGCTATCACGCTGCTACCCTATATTGGTAGTAGAGAGGGCAGAGAGTGCTATACGCTCTCGTGGCCCTCACGCACCATGTATAAGACTCGTCCTTGTTCCGTTCGTCTTTTCACCTCACCTCCCCATTAGGATGAGGAGGCTCGGATGAAACAAACTCACTATCAAAGGAGATATCTCATGATGAATTGGTTTGTCGATGACTTTGACTATCGCTGTAATTCAGATGATAGCTCAGAACTCATGAACAATGTTGGATTCATTAGTTCCCTTCCCCCATTGGTCCGCGATCTCATGGAGAGCGCAGACTTCTTCGTAATACTGGGCGACTATGTGGATCCCAATATCATTGAGGACTACAGAGGCCCCGATGGCATGTTTGACCAACCATTTGAGGTTGTACAAGAGCTAGCTACTCTTCATAACTGGCCAATCAAGACTATCAGACGCCGCTTTCCTGAATTCCAGCAGCACTTGCTGCATGAGGACAGAGACCCTGAGGATATAGAGTGTGATGAGATTGAACGTGACGAGGAGTCAGAAGACGCTCTCGATCATGCAGACTCAATCGATTTCGCACCTCCCAAGGCTGTCTTCGACTTGGTCGAAGACCTGCGCAATGACTACAGCGCAGACTGGTTCCCATATCCAATAGATAAGAGCCTCAAGGGCTACGCTAGCAATCTCCTCAAGGCCGTCAAGCGTGGTATTGGCGCTAAGGCGCTCTACAATGCCGTCGCTGAGGCTAAGAAGCGTGGAGCCATTAGCAGCAGACAGGCTGCGAGACTCTGGGAGCTTCACAGCCTTATGGCATTCCAACAGGATCCCGAGCAGTATCGCCTTCGCATCGAGCGTCGCAAGGCTCGTGCCAAGAAGTAGTCATGCAACTCAAACCTGGCGATCTTGTTATCGCCTACTTCTGGAAGAAGAACAGACCTATGTTGGTGTTTGGGGTCAGCGATGATAAGACATACTGTATTCTAGCACCAATCACGAGCGTCATACCTTATCCGCGCAAGATGCGGCGAGAGCTTCGGAGGGGGCATACACTCAGGCTAAGGAGTGCAGGAGACTTTGAGGCCAGCACTAAGCAATCCTTCTTAAAGATAGCATGTATACATCATCACTATAAAGTGAATGAAATAGCTAGATGGATTGGAGTACTGGACGCGGGGCAGTGGATAACTGCACTCATATACTACAACCTTATTCAGCAACAGAAGAGAGACCATCATAATCGAACGAAAGAACATTACCAAAGGAGATACAATGGCCAATCAAGAACAACAAGCAAAGCTTGCTAAGACACTAGGACTTCACGACCCTAAGGGAGGGACAATCTGCCCATTATGTGGTGAGACAATTGATCCCAACGAATTTACAGATGATCTGTCTCGCCGAGAGTATCAAATCTCTGGCATATGTCGGAAGTGTATGGATGACATCTTCAAAGAACCAGAGGTAGCAGGTAGCGTAGCATTAGTTGAACCGTCAAGTGGATTCACTGATAGCTAACCATGGGTTGGGTCAAGCAAACTAAGCAAGGGCACAAGGAAGCCAAGGAACTAGCTGAGTTCCATGGAGTATCCCTGTCCTCAATGCTGAGCACTAGACTTTTTAGTCCCGATACCTACCAGCATATATGGGATGAGTACCTCAAGTATAAAGAGAACATGGAAAACTGCTGGCGGGAGATGGGAGGTAAGTAATGTCGTTTTGGGACGATTATCGACTACGATGTAGACATGGCATACTCGAAGATCTAGATTATCATGATTGTCCTGAGTGTCGCAAGCTCACCGATATAATGGAGGATTTATATAGCAGAACTTTAGAAGGGTTAGAACGGATTGGGTGGCCATGTAGACTTGAGGAACTACCCGAGGAGTATCGAAAATTGGGACAGTTGCTGATTGCTGAGAGGCAGAAGGTAACACAACTTAGTATTGAACTTAAGCATATCAAGAAATACAATGAGCAGCCATCCTGTCAAGGAGGGTGCTACTCTGTAAGAGGCGAGGATATTGGAGAGTTAATGGATATATTGAAGCCACATGCTCATAGTGACGATAGTCCAGCTGATACTATCAGAAGGATACTGATAGAAGGATACTGAGTTAGCTGATAAGGAGTAAGCTATGTTGAATAGCTGGGGGAAAGAACTCAGAGTGGAAATTGAAGAGCTATGGTTTGAACTTAGCGATGATGAAATCAAGCCTGGCAATTTGTATGTAGCAGAGAGAAACACAGGTCCTATACTTCTCGAATGTAGAAAAGTAGACAAAGAGAATGGTTATATAGTACCTATTGATGGCTATCCCTTTGATATATGGGAATGTAAGAAGGTTGTAAAACTTATTGAGTAAGCTTCTAATAGGAGTAAGCTATGGTAAGTGCAGAAGCAGGTGACACGTATGCTACGCATTTGTAGAGCTTGTGGAAAGTAGGAGATAAGTCATGACCTATTGGGTAACAGACCGCAAAGAAGACTCAGCCAATGCACAGATCCTTGATTGCGCAGATATAAAGAACTGGCAGTATGCTCTTTGGCAGGAATGCCTAATATTTGCATTGGGCGAGGTAGTCGCAGTCTTTCATACTAAAAAACAAGCCAATGAGATCTGTCATATGCTGAATGCAGCAGACAGCCTTAAGAAAGTCTTGGATAACGGTGACTACTGTTTGATGCAAAGAAAAAGCTTAGAAGAGGTAAAGCATGACTAATTCTAAATACCCACCAATAGGATCAAAGTGGCTAGCAGGACCCAAGTCACACCATCCCGGAGATACTGTACAGATTACGGGTTATGATAAGTGGGGAGATGGACGATCAGCACCCGGGCGGGTGCAGTTCAAACGCAATGGACGAGGCGATAGTGTCCCTCGGAATCAATTCTACCAGCTTTATAGTTTGGGATCTCAAGTCCAACATTACCCAGCTATTGGATCCAAGTGGAACTGGCCGATGGAGGGTACCACAATAGAGGTTACTGCTCATGATATAAATATGAATGGAAAGCCAGAATCAGGTCGAATACAATTTAGACATGCAAGTGGCAAAATAGACAGCGTTAGCTACCGCGATTTTCATTCATACTTTGAAGAACTAGCTCGCGTCAGTAGCTCAGGTACTAAGCATAAGAAGCAAAATAATGATGGAAGGGACACATGTTATTCATGTGGCCATCCAACCAGAGCTATTGGCATTTCGCCCAGCTCTGATATAAGAATCTGTATCAAGTGTGGGAAATAAAATGCCTGAGGTAAATACTAAGCATTTCCTTTGTCGAGTCACTTGCTCTCATTGTGGTGCTGAGCTTCAATGGCCAGTAACTCAAGAAGAGCTAGAAGAGTATTATAACTATACGATAACTATTAACTGTCCTATATGTGATATGGCACATATGGAACTGAAGAGGTAAGATATGCTGACTACTATTTGTACTAAGTGTTATGGTCGATGGTCAAACAAGTCTGCACTAGATGGCTGGTGTGAGATATGCGGTCACATTCCCAGGATCTCTGACATTCTTGAGCTTAGCTTAAAAACTGTGGGAAGTGCCTCACTCATTGGGTTGGTAGCAAATACCTACCTAAAGAAAGAGGGTGATATGCTTCCAAAGGCTATTAAGGTTCGACTCGATCACGACCATCAAATGTTTGAGTCACGAGAGGTTTGTCAACTCATCGAGCTTATTAGTCATGATATAGCATGGCTTGCCCAAAACAACTGCACAATTGAATTTGTCTAATGGAGACAATTATTATGTCACCAGCAAAAGTAGCCAGAAGCCTTAGCAATGAGCAGCTTATAGAAGGGCTAAGAACAATAGTAGACCAACTATCTCAGAAAACACATCCAGCTACTATTGCTACCTTGCATGAAGCTATGCGCAGACTCAGGAGCGCCGAGGATCCCAATGATGTTGCTCTTTCAACCAACTACAATTGAAGATGTATACTGTGGCTACCATCAGCTCACATTAGCTGAGCTACGTGTCCATATTGAAAGCATAGCTGCACTAGGCATTGTAGATATGGAGAGTGCTATATGGGCAAAGGAAAAGATCAATTGGGATATCGATCATCTAATACTTGCTGTTGATAAACTAGACAACAATAGGAGGAGTAATGTCAATAAAATTATGTCCAAGACTTGAAAACTGGTCCCTGCAAACTGCAGATCCCTACCAAGCACCCGAAGTAGCCCAGGTAGTACTTGTTGGTGAGGTACATAACCATCCAGTGGAACGCCACTATAATGGTAAGCGTATTCAAACTAGCATAGTCTCTAGCTTAGATTTAAAAGCTGGTATTGCAGAGACTTGTAATACTATCTATGAGCTCGGAGAGCCTGATGAGCACTGGGTTGCGTGGCTAAGGAAAAATGGATATGATCGAATCGAAGACTTCGTCGCCAAAACTTCTCAAACTTAAGATGAGAGATAGCTCAGTCCACTTAGGATATCTGAGTCATATAAAGGCAGGATCCTATTATATAATGGATGTGCTTGATGACGAAGAGATAAGACTAAGAAGAGAAGATATTGAATCTATGGGAGGCGTCCCAAGAGGATTTGATATTACCTAGAAGGAGATAGGATGCCATTTGATTATGTTGGAGAAGTTCTTCACCATCCACATCATAGATTCAAACTAGAAGAAAAACAGCTTGCTATAACTGCAACAATAGTATTGCTTTGGATGCAGTGGGAGCAGGATATTGTTGGGCTAGTAGAATCTAATGATATCGCCAATATGTATAATACAACACTTCAGCGAGAGCGAGCAACGACTGCTCTGCTCGAACTGGATACTGGAGTATTTGGGAGAGCCTAATGAGCGACAAACCGATCACACGTGAAGCACTGGCAAATGCCGGTGGTATGGCCTTTGAAATGGAAGAGCCTAGAACACTGGATATTAACAAGTGTAAGAAGAATAATACTTGGCCTGCCGAAATGCCTGAACCGGGAAATATTGTTTTCTTTGGTACAAGAGTATACAAGAGAACAGCCAGTGAACTGGCTATGGAGCTTGGTACTACTCCACGAGCTATATCCCGACTACGTGCTGGTAGGATTGACGAAGCCAAACCGCTAAGCTGGTATGATGAGAACCGTAAGGGTGCCTCAAATAGCAAGAGCACAAGTAACCGCAAGCGCAGCTTTATTCCTAAGCACCTACCAACTGGGATGTAAAATGTGTGGACAAATGCCTCATAGGGTTTGGTGGCTTAATGCTGTTCAAACTGGAAAAGTATACTCAGTTATAGTATATGTCAGTGAGAATGCTGAGCCCATGAAGTACCATCGTCTTAAGTTTGAGTATGTCGCAGACGCAGGGAAAGTTCTTATCTTTTCTGATGAAGAGAAAGATAGATTCCTGATTCCTAATAGTTATATTCTCCACCTCTTAGAGTGGAGAGCAGACAAGGAGAAAGAAGATGGGACACAAGAGTAAGTTTCGTCGGCACGGAGAAGCAGTACCACAAATAAACACTCCTATACTCAAAGAGCTAGAGAAGAAGGCGCAGCGGCTCAGACAGATTGGAGATGTGTGTCCCACACACGAGTTCCATACTGTAATGAGAGCAGTAGCCAAAATAGAGCGTCGCATCGAACGTATGAAGGTTCCTGAGAAGAAGGAAGCAAAGAAGTCTGAAGAGAAGAAGCTGACTCAGGAAGAGAAGATACAGAAGAAGAAGGACTACGAGCGTCAGCGTAAAAACAGGTATAAGGAGAAATAAAATGGATGGTGACAGTGTAGCCAAAGGCGTTATTGCAACAGTTATAATCATTCCACTGTTGACAGTAGCACATATCATCCTAGCAGCTGCAGGGTGTGTTGCGGCCTTCTTTGTTGTTCGAGGACTATTTAGAATACTCGGAAGCATTGGAGGAAGAGTTACAAATAGAGCTAAGAAGTTTGGCAGTGAAGTCAAACAGGAGGCAGATAGGCTGGGACAAACCTAGTCTTAGTAAAACGTCAAAATGAAAAGGAGAAACAAATGTTTCAAAAGAACAGGGTTGATTTAGTTGGGAATCTGGGTGCAACTCCTGGGCTACGCGGCACAGGGTCAGGAACTCCAGTAACTAATCTGGACGTGGCCACTACCCGTAAGTTCAGGAATGCTGAAGGTGAACTCAAGTCTGAAACCACCTGGCACCGAGTTGCTGTCTTCGGGAAGAATGCAACCAACTGTTGCAAGTATCTGGAGATCGGTGACCTGGTCATGATTGAAGGACGACTGAGTAATCGTAGTTGGACCGATCGCGATGGCAATGAGCGCCACACTACTGAGATAGTTGCTAATCGCGTGGACTGGGGTCCTCCTAAGCGAGAGCGACATCAGGTAACTAAAGAGCAGGAACAGGATTGTCCCTCCGAAGAGGTGGGTAGCGCGGAAGGATTACAGCAATAAGGATCAGAATCAAGCACTTGGTCGTGTCATTTGGACCTGAGGAGTATCCGGGGTGTAAAAGCCCCGGTACTCCTCTTTTTTTGTGTGAGGTACAATATTATGGGCCAAAGAAAAGCAAAGCGTAAGCGTAAGCAGCGTAGGCATAAGAAACCGAAGTCTAGGAGACCCTGGTGCCGTCCAGCAGGACAGGGTAGTCATGGCGACAAGAAGAAGGAAGAGAGAAAGAAGAAGTGTCGTAAGAAAATTCGAAACGAGGAGATATCTAATGACTAGCTATTATTGTGGAATAGGCTCAAGAAAAACACCGCCATGTGTACTTAGGCAAATGGAGACCATAGCTATTGTGGCAGCACAAGCAGGCTTAGTCTTACGCTCAGGCGGTGCAGCTGGAGCAGACACAGCATTTGAGCAGGGTTGTGTTGGTGTAAGCGGAGAGATGGAGATTTACCTACCGTGGAAAGGTTTCAATGGTTGTGCAACTACAAGGGCCTACATCCATCCGCCCACCAAGCGAGCATTTGAGATAGCCTCTCACTTCCACCCAGCATGGGACCGCTGTTCACGTGCTGCTAAGCTTCTTCATGCTCGTAACTCTCACCAAGTATTAGGTAAGGATTGTGAGACACCATCTAAGTTTGTAGCGTGCTGGCACCAAAACACAGGTGGTACTATGCAGGCTGTGCGTATTGCAAAGAGTCATGGTATTCATGTCTATAACCTCGCAGAGGTCGGTGCCTATGACCAGGTACTAGCAGCAGTCCAAAGCTTGATGGAAGAGAAGTAGGTGATGATTGCACTCACCCTTATAGCGTTATACTTGTTTATAGCAGCAGCTACAACCTATACTCTCTATCAACCTGATAATGACGATAAGCTAATCGATACAGAGAGCTTACCAATAGCAATTATAGCTGGTGCGGGTTGGCCAATTGTATTTGCAATCGTAGCCATAGTTATTAGTGTGCTAATTCTTATGGTGGGCTTAATAAAAACCGTACTATGGTTTGAGAATAAGATAGGATCGAGCCACAGGAGATACTAAATGATTCTAAACTTTCTTAAGTTTATTCTAGTTGTTGCACTACCACTCGGTATCATATCAGCAGTATTCAACCATTACTTTGAGAACTGGTTAGCAAAGAAATATCCTAGTATGAGCTCAACAAGACAAGACAAAATAGGACTAGCTGCTATGCTGGGCATGGCAAGTGTTCTGACGATTGCATTCTTTATCGTATTACATCTAACAACGTAGCAAAGCCTATGGGAGAGCTACCAGGCAAGAGTGACGCTGGTCAGAAAGCAATTATAATACGCATCTGTCCTGTATGCCAGACGATGCAGAAACTGGGTATAATGTGTGGCATTTGTGATGCTCCACTATACCCACCATATCTTATAGAAATAAACGGGAAACTAATCATTAGAACTTATAGGGAGATAAGAGATGGCCGATAAACATGTTAGAACAATTAAGTGTAGTATATGTAGCAAGCAAGCTAAGATCAAAACCTCATTTAGTAAACCAACAGATATTACTCATATTGTAGAAATAGTAATGAAGATGGAAGAAAAGGGTTGGACAAGTAAATGTTCTATAGGTGTCTATAGAACGACAAGACTAAACGTAGATCTCTTATGTGAAACGTGCAGCCCGAGTGTTTCATAATGGCAAACTATACCAAGTATCCCGAGGAGATGAAGTTAAGAGCTTTTTCTCTAAAAAAGCAAAGGATTAGTCATCGTAAGATTACTAACATACTCATTGCTGAGTTTCCTGATGTAGGCAAGCAGCTTCAGGCTAGGACTGATGGTGGACAAAAAGCTGTAGAATCTTGGTTCTACAATCCTCAGAATACCAAACTACGTCTTCGTGCTGGTTTCAGCATTGGTAACAATAACATAAATAAAGAAGATCTTGGTATCGTTGAGCACTTTGCTCTCGTTCCCCATACTGTCACCAGTGATAGATTCAACCAAATAGCACAGAGTATTCCAGAGCTTCTAATAGAGAAACGAGAGGAGCTTGTGAAAATTCAAAAGCAGATTCGTCAGCTCGAACTGATGAGCAATGCATTGGACGAAGAGCTAGAAGAAGACCAGCCAGTTGAGGCAACTGGCTAAACTACAACCCCGTGAAAGGAAATAGAAATGTCGAAGAACATCAATTTGGAACAAGTTGACCATCTTATGCAGGTACGCAATTTAGGTAACCTAAATAAGAAAACCGCCGCAAGGTATGCTCAGTACATTCAGCCGGGCCAAACCATGCTGGCCCACAATGTGGCTTGTACTATCCTACGTCGCATTACCAAGAATGCAGACGGTACCTTGGAAGTTGGTCTGTTGAAGCCAGACTCACTACCCTATACTGTCTCTACTCTGTTAGATATGGCAGATCAGAGCGGTGCAACACCTCAAGGTCACAAGTATCGAGACCTTGCTCATAAGTTCATCAAGAGTAATCGTAGAGTATTCCGAGGCCAAGTATGATCACTATTTTAATGGTTGTCGTTTTCTCGCTGCTTGGCATACTCATTGCCATGGGCATCAACCTCATCTTTGCAATTCCAATGATGTGGTTGTGGAATTGGCTTATGCCAGCAGTATTAGGTCTTGGCGAGATAACCTATTGGCAGGCATGGGGGCTTCTGTTCTTATGTAGCCTAATGTTTAAATCATCATACGTTCAAAGCTCGAAGAAGAACTAGATGAGGAGGTGAAACATCATGGGCAGCAGCTCTGTAGAAGATGCTAAGAGATGGCTCCGACAACATATATCAATACCCGACCGAGTCGCGTCACTTATCATGAGATGCGCTGAAGGAGGTATGAAGCCAAGTGAGATCAAGATGTCTCCTGACTTATTTATTCAGATGATAGAAGCAGCAGCAAAGAGTCTAGGTCAGAAGCTTGATCCCAAGTGTACGCCAACAACACTGAGCATTTCACTTGGAGACCACGAGCTAACTCTTATTCAAGATGAGAAGATGCCATGGGCATCTATGCGCGCAACTAAGCAATAACCAGAGGCAGCCCTGAGACTATAGGGCGCTAGCAATGAGAGAAGGAGACTACTCAACTGAGAAATACATCGGGAGGTGAGCAGTGTATGCTAGTAGCCACTCTATTCTTACTAATGGGAGCAGCGTCGATATGTTTGAATAAGTAAGGAAGAGTTGGTAATATTTAGCGCCAGGGTCATAAATCTGACCCTGGCGCGAGCTCCCACCGGGAGGTAAGAGATGGTCGACACAGACCTGACAAGGGAATTCGTGACTGACATACTAAACGGCCTGACAATGGCGAATTGCATCCCGCCGTTGCCCGAGACTTGTGAAGAGTTGTGCAAGGCCCTCTTGAAAACCTGGGATGCTCTGGACGGATTGGACAAGTTCGATGATAGCAACCGGCTGGAGCCCTATTGCGTATCCTGTGGATTGCCAACGAGCAGAGGACACGAACCAGACTGCAAACTCTCCAAAGCCCTACCGGGTAAGGGGTAAGAGATGGAGACTTGCGGCGATAGAGATTTCGAGTTCAAGCATTACGTGGAAGCTGTGGAAAGAATCGGGAAGCTCACGGAAGAGCTGGAACAAGATAGGTCAATCGAATGGCTCGGCCACATCGAGGGCCAACTCGGGATCATCAAGGTCCACGTCAAGAGTAAGCAACCAGTCCCGGTGATACTCCTGAGTTACGACAACGCCGGGGCGCTTCGCACGGTTCGGTTGGATGACAAGGGACGGATTGTGGTGAGCCCGTGAAGACTTGCGGCGATTGTTCGTGGAAGAGACTGATCAAATACAGAGTCACAGACGAAAAGATGTGCTTAGCGCATGATCGAATTGACGTGAGGTATCCCGGATGGCACGGCACTTTTGACGAGAGGACAGAATGCTCAGCCCGCAAAGCCTTCCGGGTAGTGAGGGATGCACACAGATCGTTGAGCGCCGACTGGTACGGAGTGACCGCTGCCGCAGAACTCCAAAGAGGATTCATGGTGGCTCACTACCTCGCAGAAATCGAGAGAATGCGTAACCTACTAGGGGAGTGGAACGATGAGTAAGCTATCAAGGGAAGAGGTGGAGACTTGTATCCAGGTCTGGAGTGGTGGTGGTGGGAACACGGCAGAACACCCACCGACCGCATTAGACTTTGCCCGTGCCCTCTTGAAAGCCTGGGATGCTCTGGGCGAGGCGCAGATAATGTGTCGGCGGCTGACCAAAGAAAAACAGGAGTGGATATCGTTCTACGAATCAGCCAAAGCCCGAGCCGAGCAGGCAGAAGCCAAGCTGGCAGGTGTTCTCGGAGGTGCCACTATAGCCAGAGATCCAAAAGAGGGCGATCACACCGAGGCTGCTTATTCGGCGCACAAAGAGCGGTACATGCAAGGCGGAGCATACGCAGAAGGGGCTGACATTGTTGCAGAGATAGATTTACGCAGGAGAGATGCAGAGAAAGAGCGGGATGAGGCAATGGCGATAATACAGAGCTTTAGCGATCAAAGTAAATCAGGTCGGTACCCGGAGGTGAAGACCAAGCCCGAGGAGTGCGAGGTGTGCGGGAAGAGGAGCGGAGCGCATGGACCCAGTTGCAGGCGTCGCCACACTGGTCTGAGATTTCCGGAGGAAACATGAGCCTACGCCAAGCCTTACAAGATCAGAAGGAGGGGACATGACCTGCAAGAACTGCGAGAGGCTTGAATTGCAATTAGACAAGGCACTAGAGGAACTAAAGATTCTGTTAGGTGCCTGCCAGAGTGCGCAAAAGCGGCGGATGCGACTTGATACGGTCTATATAACCAGGGCGAAACACGCGGTCAAGAATCTGACCGTTAGAAAGAGAAAGATCAAATGACGTGCAAGAACTGTGAGAGGCTGGAGTATTACCTCAAAATCCATTTGCACGCGCACCACTCGGGAAACGCTGTGCCCCCACATCTCGACAAAGAAGCCAGGGAGGCACTCCAACCCACACCAGAGAAGCCATGCGCTACCTGTGGGGGGAGCAGAGAAATTCAGCGCCTACCGATAGAGATCTATGCCTCAGAACCTTGCCCAGACTGCCAGGAACCAGAGGTAAAAGAGGATACTGCCTACAAGGTTCCATACTGGACGTGTTCAGAATGTGGACCAGGAGTTGCAGCAGATGAAGATGGTTGCTGTGCAAATTGCGGTGCGGACTGCAAGGAGCCCAAGGAGAGAAAATGAGAGTATATCTATTACTTAAAACCGCCCGTCATGTATCTATGGGCCCTTACAAAATACATGGTACCCATAGTACTCTTGAATTAGCCCGGAAGGAGGGACGTGGGCTTGATGAAAGCTGGCGTGCGTGGATACAGGAACATTTTGTTGATGGAACTGGATACTTTACCGTACTACCTATCCATCCATCAGAGGACAAAGAATGCACATTGTAACTCATCCAGGCAAGTCTCATACTGACGAGAGAATAAGTATCTCTCTTATCCTAGCTAGATTTGGTCCAATGTCTGTTTACAGGCGTGAACCTAGCAAAGGAGAGCTTAATGATGCTAATATCTTTGTCGTCGACGTTGGATGTCAGTATAAACCAGTCCTAAGAAACTTTGATCACCATCAGCTTGGTCCTGAAAAGGATCCAGACTGTGCTCTATCTCTACTCATTAAAAGCGAAATCTTTGGTGCTAGTATAACAGTAGCACTTGAAGATCAGCCATGGCTACAAGCTATTGCCCTTATAGATTCAAAAGGTCCTACTGCATATGCTGAAAGTCATGGGTATGACCATTTTCCCTATGATCTAGAGGGTCCTGCTGAATTAGCCTTACAATGGCAATTTGAGCAGAATACCTCTCGTTCACATGGTCTTGGTGCAGAAAGAGTCAATAAACACACTTGTGATTCCTTGGCTATTCTTGGAGGTCATCTCATTGATCGTGCACTTCATGAGAAAAAGCACTTAGATAAGCTTAAGGCTGGTGTCCAGCTGCTAGAAGTAGGCGAACTACTAACTGGTTTTGTAGCCCATGTTGATGATAGACGCATCAATGAGCGATTTGCCATGGAAGTAAGGAATCCTCCACTCGATTTTGCTGTATATCCCAGCATTCGTGGGGCTGGATGGCGGATTACACGCATGACAGACAAAGTACCTATCGACTTCTATCAGGTAGCGGATGATGACCGTGTTGAGTTTGCTCATAAGGGCGGCTTCACTCTTGCTACTAAGAAGAAAATTAGTATGGAAGAATGTATTGACTTGGTTGATAAATCAATAGTAGAATAGGAGAGATAATGCAAGCTATTCGAGGAAACCTTTTCGATCCAACTACTTACCGTCTTCAGGGCAAGCCCATTTCTGACCAACAGATAGAATCTC
>SDBS01000157.1_pt1 | contig 56812 bp, 52 predicted proteins | sample 2277091 | NCBI WGS metagenome assembly SDBS01 (sample SAMN10404972, study PRJNA504765) | marine sediment metagenome | isolation source: marine sediment core GS10_PC15, 163 cmbsf | place: Arctic Ocean: Southern Knipovich Ridge | collected 2010 | reverse complement strand
GCGTCCCGCCTGCCTATTTCTGAAATGAAAAAAAGGGGACATTCTTCTTTTATATCCCCGCACCCCCTCCAATCTTCTTTTTATCTTAATCGGTCAATCGGTCAATCGGTCAATTAATTTATCCTGCACCTTTCCTTGTATTTTGTTTCTTAACTCGCAACTCGTAACCTGAAACTTGCAACCTGAAAATTGTTTTTCTTGCATTTCTTTAATCTTGTATTTTTTATTAACTGTAAACTAATTAGTGTAAACTTTAGTGGGGTAGTTAGATAAAAAGAAGAATGCTACTTTTTTTCTATCTTTCCTTTCCCTTTCTTAACTCGATACTATATACTCAATACTCGATACTGTTTTGAGATTGACGAAGCATCCTTTATGTGGTATAGTTTATGTAAGTTCACATCCTGAACATTAATTGGTTAATTGACTTTATTTTTGTTTTTAATCTTGATTGGACAATCGGGTGATTAACAGATTGATTTTAATTGGTAAAAAGGAAGTGAAATTTGTGACAATTGAAAATCTTATAGGTGTTACTGAATCGGAAATTTTAGAATGGAAATCTTCTCTCTCCCAACTGAATAGAATTATTGAAACCATCTCTGCATTTTCTAACACAAAAGGTGGAACAATTATTATAGGAGTGGATGGAACAGGTAAGACATTAGGAATTTCTATTGGCAAAGATACAATTGAACAACTGACCAACAAAATAATCTCCAACACCGAACCGAAAATCTATCCCGATATCTCGGTCAGAAAGTTTAAAGAAAAGGACTTAATCGTAATTAAAGTGGATAAATATCCTTATGATATAGTTTTAGCCTTTGGTAGACCTTACAAACGAGTAGGTAAATCGACCCTCAAAGTGAATAAAGATGAATATAAGAGGAAGATTTTGGAAATTTATAAAAAAGAACTGTATTTTGATGGACAAATTTGTCCCGAGGCTACTATTAAGGATATTGATGAAAATAAGATAAAAAAGTTCATAGATAAAGCAAGAAGAGAAAGAAAGCTGCATTTGAATGATTTGCTTTCTGTTAAAGAGATTTTAATTCGACTTAAGTTGATGAAAAATGAAAATTTAACCAATGCCGCAATTTTACTATTTGCTAAGAATCCACAAGATTTCTTTATTCAATCTGGAATAAAAGCTATAAGATTTAAAGGAACAGCAACACTTTTCTGAACCTTTTAATCCTTTACTTGCCAGAATGTTTTTTTGGATAAGATATATTGAAGAAATAGGAACGGGAACTAATAAAATCATACATAAAAATATCTCACAAAATTAGGCTTAGGAGAGAGAGAAAATAGAATTGTTAGATTATTACTTAAGCAAGAGAAAATTACAAGTGGTGAGATACAAGAAATATATAGTGTAACTAGAGATACTGCAAATAGGTACCTTAAGAGGCTTATTAATTTAAATATCATTGAAAGAAAAGGAAAGGGTAGATTTGTTTATTATGTTTTACGAGAAAAGTGATACGTCAGATTTTAAGATAAAAAACCTATTTATCCCCGAACTCGTTGAGAGAAGTCTCATCCTTTGCTATTATAAATGAGTGAAATGATCGAAACAATCTCAACTTGCAACTTGCATCTTGCAACTTGGTTAATTTGACATCACAAATCTTTTGCAGTATAATTTTCTCAAGTTCACATCCTGAACATTAACTAAATAACCAATAACCTGATTTTGTATTTTGTTTCTTAACTTGCAACTCGCAACCTGTAACTTGCAACAGACGATCGAAATAAAATATTTCTCTTTCGAATTTACTAAAAACTAAAAACTGTCTTTTTATCTTACATTTCTTTAATCCTGTATTTTTTATTAACTGAAAACTAAAAACCAAAAACTGAAAACCGGTCGACCGAAGGGAGACCCCCATGTCCGACTACAAAAAACTAAAAGTCTGGGAAGATGCCCATAAATTTACTGTAGACATTTACAATATTACTCAAAAATTTCCCAATAATGAACAATATGGACTAACTTCCCAAATCAGAAGGTCATCATCATCTATCCCAACAAATATTGTAGAAGGATGTGGGCAATTGGATAATGGTAATCTAATCAGATTCTTAGGCATATCCAAAGGCTCCGCCTTTGAAGCTGAATATCAATTATTACTTGCTAAAGATTTGAACTATATAACCAACGAAGAATATACTATTCTGGTTGAAAAGGTTAGATATATTATCCGTAGATTAAATAATTTAATTAAATCTCTTAAAAACTGTAAACTGAAAACTGTAAACTGTAAACCGTGAGGTGTTAACCATGCCCAAAAACGAACTAAAAACATTATTAGAAATAAAGGATAACCCATCTTTAACTCAACGTTCCCTATCCCGCAAACTAAACATCTCCTTAGGCCTTACTAACGCCATCATAAAAAATCTCATTCATCGTGGCTGGCTCAAAGTGAAAAAAGATACCGGCAGAAAGCTCTTATACATTATTACTCCCGAAGGCATGGCAAATGTCAGCCGCCTGATGTATAACCGTTTCCAGGAAACCCTCCACTATTATCATTATACCAGGGATCTACTTACTGCTTACTTAATGAAGCTCTACCAACAAGGAGAAAAAGCCATAAATATTTATGGTACAGGTCAGCTTGCCGAAATCACTTACTATGCCGGAATAATCACTCCTTTAAAACTAAATGCTATTATAAGCGATGACCCATCTAAAGAAAAATTCTTAGGCCAGCAGACTATTTCGATTGAAAATTTTCTAACTCAATACTCTAACCATAATAATCTCTCCAACCAAAAAATAATCATACTTTCTACCAACAACCCGGAAAAATTAACCAAAGAAATAAGCAAACATAAAAATATCCAAGAAAATATCAAAATAATCAACATAGAATCCATTCTTAAAAATTCTACTTAATTTCCTCCCGCTTGACGTGGAGGATTAGATCTATATATCTCCTCCTCCTTGAGGGGGGAGGATTAAGATGAGGGTGAAAATTGCAACTTGTAACTCGCATCTTGTATCTTTCTTTGTATTTTGTTTTTTTACTTGAAACTCGAAACCTGAAACTTGCAACTTTTGTATTTTTTCTTAATTTTCTTCGACTGGTAGACTTAAATTTTGTGAATGGAGTTAATAAAATGAATATTTCCGTAATCTGGATTTATTAAAAATAAAGAAACTACTTAAAAATTCTATTCTACTTGACTTAAGAAACTTATACGATCCAGCAAAAGCAAAAACCTTAGGTTTTACTTATAATGGAGCAGGAAGAAGATAATTAATTAATTTTGGCAAAGAATATTTTGCTATTTAAAACTTGATTAAAAAGATGCTGTATATGTTTTTGGAGTACCGCAATTTTATAAACTTGGTAATCCTTATAATAATATGTATATAGCTTAATGAAATACCACAAACCGAATGGAATATACAGTGATTTGAGAACAGGTTGAATGTGATAACAATATAGTTTATACTCGAGTATTCAAAATAAAAAAATGGGAGATTTCAATGAAATATTTAACAAATACTTTGATTATAATTTTTTTATCATCTTTATTTTTTCCTCAAAAAGCTTATGCTTATCTTGATCCAGGAAGCATGAGCTTTATTATTCAAATAATTCTTGCTATCATTGCCGGAGGAATATTCGGGGCTAAGTTATTTTGGAAGAATATTAAATCATTTTTTAAAAATGTATTTTCTAAAAATTAAAGAATGAATAATTTTAAATCATTATTATCATAAACATAGAGCACTATTCGAAATAGTTATATAGATAATTAATTGTTTCTTTAAATAAATTGTATTAATTAGTTTTTAAATCATAGCACAAAAGAAGTATATAATTTTTTTGTAAAATAAATAATTAAATCAATTAAAATTTAAATGAGTAATATTCTAATTAGAAAATGAGGAGGGAATATAATATAATGAAAATAGTATATTCATATTATGTCTTAGACATTGTTCACAAAGGCCATTTATTAATGATGAAAAATGCTAAAGCAATAGCTGGAGAAGATGGAAAATTAGTTGTAGGAATACTAACTGATGAAGCGGTTATGGAAAAAAAATCAAAACCTACAATACCTTTTGAAGAAAGAATCGAGTTAGCAAGTGCAATAAAGTACGTAGATGTTGCAGTTGCTCAAGAGACATATTCTCCCTTACCAAATATTATGAAAATTAAACCTGATATTTTGATGGAAAGTACAAGTCACAATGAAGAAGAAATTGAAAAGGCAAGGGAGTATATGAAAAGCATTAATGGTAAAGTTATCGTGATACCATACTATCCTTCTCAATCATCAACAGAAATAAAAAATATGATAAAAAATAACAGTTAGAATTAAATATAAAAATAAAAAAAGGAGCTTAAAGAATTAAAGAAAAGGTTGGCATATCAGTATCTAAAATAATAGCTAAATGGCAAAAGAAAATGTTTTGGCTTATGTGGATTACTTACGCTTCTTTTTATCTTTGCCGGGTAAATATTTCCATTGCTATGCCTAAAATAATGGAAGAATACGGTTTAACGAAATCAGAAATGGGACTAGTATTAAGTAGTTTATTTCTATTATACGCTATAGGTCAATTTATAAATGGTCAGCTTGGGGATAAATTAAATTCAAGAAAAATAATTACATTAGGTTTATTATCATCAGCAATATTAAATCTTGTTTTCGGCTTCAATACTGGGATATTAATTACTATGGTAATAATATGGGGTTTAAATGGATATTTTCAATCAATGGGATGGGGGCCAACCGTTAAAGCGATGGCAAATTGGTTTCCAGTTAAAATAAGAGGACGAATTTCAGGACTTCTTGGTACGTGTTATATCATTGGGGGTGCATTTTCCTGGTTTTTAGCTGGCACTATTATAAAATATTTTAATTGGCGTTATATCTTTTGGTTTCCTTCTATATTTTGTATATTAATTGCTATACATTGGTATATCCGTGCGCGAAATGCTCCAGAAGAAGTAGGCCTACCAACTTTAGAGGAACAAGAAAAAGGCTTTGAAAATAGAAATATTCGCAAAGATACACATATAGGTTTTCATAAAACTTTAAAAATTACACTTTTAAATCCTTATGTTTGGTTTGCCGGATTTGCCTTATTTGGGTTAAATATTGTGCGCTATGGTTTTATGTCCTGGGCTCCTACATTTATGTTTGAAGAACAAGGTGCTACAATTTCTTTAGCTGCCTATAAGGCCATTGCCTTCCCTCTTGCTGGGGGGCTAGGTGCAGTATTTGCTGGTTGGATGTCTGATAAAGTCTTTAAAAGCCGCCGAGCCCCTGTTGCTTTTGTAATGTTGATTTTATTGGCTATCTTTTGTTATTTTTTTAAAGCATGCCCTAGTGATAATTGGTTGTTAAGTCTTGTTATTTTATTATTTATAGGATTTTTTACTTTTGGTCCTCATATACTGTTAGTAGCTGCCTTACCTGCAGATTTAGGAACTCGTAAAGCTGCTTCATCAGTAACTGGTTTTATAGATGCGATGGGATATTTAGGAGCAGGTTTAACTGGAGTAGGAACAGGTTATTTGGTGGAAAAGTTTGGGTGGAATGCTGGTTTTTATTTTTGGATTTGTGGAGCAATTTTTGCAGCAATTATGACCTTATTTTTATGGAATTATAAGAGTATAAAAAGATAGAGTATGAATAAAATAATGATCTACATCTTTAATTTTAATACTATATTAGGAAGAATAATATGAAATTATTGAAAGAAATTGTCAGTTTTTGTAATTTTTTCTGGAAAATACCAGAAGAAGAAAAAAAAATAGTTATATATGCTGAGCATGATGGTTATTACCCAAATTATGAAGGGCTTATTGAAGAATTGATAAGTAAGAATCAACAAAATATTTGTTATATAACTTCAGATTCAAAAGATCCCATACTTGAAAAAGAAAGACTAGGGTTAAAAACATTTTACATAAAAAACTTGTTACCATTTTTTATGTTATTTATCAAATGTAAAGTATTTATTATGACTATGCCTGATTTAAATCAATTTCATATTAAACGTTCAATTAACCCAGTGCACTATGCTTATATTTTCCACGCTATAATTAGCACACATATGGTTTATCGTGGTGGCTCCTTTGATTATTATGATTCTATTTTTTGTGTTGGTCCACATCATATAGAGGAAATTCGAAAGTATGAAGAATTGCACAAGTTACCTAAAAAGAAACTGATCAAAGCAGGATTTTACCGTTTGGAGAGAATTTATGCTAAATATAAGAAATATTTAATAGAGAAATCTGCTGTTGAAAAAAAGTTAACCATCTTAATAGCTCCTTCCTGGGGGGCAAATAATATAATCGAATCCTGTGGAAAGCCTCTTGTTAAATTATTATTGAAAAAAGGATATAAGGTAATTGTTAGACCGCATCCTGAGACAATTCGACGCCGTCCTAAATTAATAGAAGACTTGGTAGTAGAATTTGGTGATAATCCTGATTTTAACTTAGAGAGATCTATAGCTACTGATGATTCGGTATTAAAATCTGATCTTTTAATATGTGACTGCTCCGGTATAGCATTAGAATACGCTTTTGGAACTGAACGGCCAGTATTGTTTTTAGATGTTCCGTATAAGATTCGGAATGAAAAATTTAAAGAATTAGATATTGAACCATTGGAACTTTTCGTTCGAAAAAAGATAGGGATAGTTATTTCACCAAAAAAATTAGACACTATTCCTCAGGTTATTGCAAAACTTAAGTCAGAAGAAGTAGAATATAAAGAGCGTATTATTAGATTAAGAGAAAAATATATATATAATTTTGGACATTCTTCGGAAATCAGTGCAAAATATATTATTGATCTTGTAGAACGTTAATATTGTTAATAATTAAAATAGTGAAAGTTCAGAGAGATGCATTAAGTTAACCATTTAGAGAGAATAGCGAATAACTTAAAGTGTAATTTTTATTCAGATTTTGAGATAGCGAGAAATATTAATCATATTACTCTTTATATAAACTTATTTGGGATGCTTGAAATAAACATTTAGATATAAAACAGGTTTGTGGATATTGAACACAGAATCAAATTAGTTTTTAAGATATTTTAAAAGAAATTAAAATTGCATAGTGCTAAAAAAACTTGAGCTGCAAAAATATTTTAATGTTTTAAAAGAAAGGAATTAGTTAAATATTATGAAAAAACCATTGGTTCTTCATCCATTTTTATTTGCGACATTCCCTATTCTTTTTTTATTTACACATAATATACATGAATTTTCATTTTCTCAAATTATACTTCCTTTAGCAATTATATTAGGACTTACATTTATATTGGTATGGCTATCTAAATTTATTCTTAAAGATGATATAAAAGGGGGAATCCTTGCATCCCTTTTTTTAGCTCTGTTTTTTTCTTATGGTCATATTTACAATATTATAGATGGCTCGCAAATAGCTAATTTTGTAATTGGTAGACACAGATATTTAATGTTTGTGTGGTTTATAATCTTTATTTATAGTAATTATTTTATTATTAAAAAACAACATAGGCATTTATATAATTTTACAAAAATTTTAAATGTAATAGCATTTTCTTTAATTTTAATTTCACTTCTAAATATTGGAATTTACAAATTTAATCTTATAGGTAGCTGGCAGGATAAAAATATACATATTAAAAATGGAGATAACAATGTGGTAGACATAAAAGATAAAACACCCATTAGAGATATTTACTATATCATTTTAGATGGATATGCAAGTTCAAGAACTTTATATGAAGTCTATAAATATGATAACTCCGAATTTATAGCGTATTTAATCAAGGAAGGTTTTTATGTGGCTAGTAAAAGCCACAGTAATTATCCAACAAGTTTTCTTTCTCTCGCATCCTCCTTGAATATGGAATATGTTAACTATCTAAGTAATCTTATAGGAGTAGAATCAAAAGATCGATCCATTCCTTATCAATTGATAAAAGATAGCAAAGTAATGAGGTTTTTAAAATCAAAAGGATATAAGTTTATTCATTTTTCTTCTGGTTGGGGAGCAACAAATCATAATAAATATGCAGATTTGGATATTCGATGCGGTAAAACAAATGAATTTCTTATGGTATTAATTCAGACAACTATACTAAATCCATTTACAGGATATATTATTGAAAATGATGTCAGAGGTAGGATTCTGGGTACCTTTTCTGAACTAGCAGAGGTATATCAAATTAAAGGACCAAAGTTTGTGTTTGCTCATATCAATTGTCCTCATCCTCCATATGTATTTAACGCCAATGGTGATCCTGTGCCTGAAACTAAATTGCTAATGCATGGAAGTGTCTGGAAACAAAAGGAGCTTTATTTAAATCAGCTTATTTTTATTAATAAGAAAGTCAAAGTACTTGTAAATGAGATAATATCAAAATCAGAATTTGCTCCAATTATTATATTACAAGCAGACCATGGTTCAGCTTCAACCTTAAATAGTTCGGAGCATCCAACAGCAGAAATGCTTAAAGAAAGGATGACCATATTTAATGCATATTATTTACCTGGAGGCGGGAATGCACTTCTATACGATTTTATAACACCGGTTAATACTTTTAGATTAATATTTAATTTTTATTTTAGTATGAATTATAAGTTACTGAAAGATCAAAGCTATTTTTCAAGCTATGAATTCCCTTATAAATTTGTAGATGTAACAGATGAAGTAAAAAATAATAAGTAATATAAATATTTAACGGAGGTAATAATATGGCATTTACAAATAAAACAATTTTGCTTACTGGTGGAACAGGCTCTTTTGGAAAGAAATTTACCGAGATAGCCTTAAAAGAATATAATCCAAAAGTTATTCGTATATATTCTCGAGGAGAATTAAAACAACAACAGATGCGAGTGCAATTTCAAAAATTTTACGATGATGATAAGCTTCGCTTTTTTATAGGTGATGTCCGGGATAAAGATAGATTATATCGAGCAATGAATGGTGTTGATATAGTTATTCATGCTGCTGCTCTAAAACAAGTTCCTACCTGTGAATATAATCCTATTGAAGCTGTAAAAACTAATATTGATGGTGCAGCAAATGTAATTGATGCTGCAATTGATAACAATGTAGAAAAAGTAATGGCACTAAGTACTGATAAGGCAGTTCACCCAGTGAATCTGTATGGAGCAACTAAGTTGGTAGCGGAAAAGCTTTTTGTGCAAGGAAATAGTTATTCCGGTGGCCGAAAAACTATCTTTAGCTGTGTTCGCTATGGAAATGTAGTAGGTAGTAGAGGAAGTGTAATTCCGGTATTTCAAAGGCAAAAGGAAAAGGGTAAAATTACTATAACTGATGAAAACATGACGCGGTTTTGGATTACTCAAGAACAATCAGTTCGTTTTATTATTAGTTGTATTGAAAAAATGAAGGGTGGAGAAATATTTGTTCCTAAGATTCCTAGTATGAAAATAATTGATTTAGCTGAAGTTATTGCCCCTGAATGCAATAAGGAAGTAATTGGTATTAGGCCAGGCGAAAAAATAAATGAAGTTCTTTTAATAGAAGAAGAAGCACATCATACCAAAGAATTTGATAACTATTTTATAGTAGAACCAGAACATCACTTTTGGGGAAAGGGAAATTATAAAGAGGGAAAATTACTTCCTTCTAATTTTGTATATTCAAGTGGTAATAATGATCATTGGCTTACTAAAGCTGAACTTAATAAGATGCTGGAGGAATTATAATGACCCAAGAATTAGCCATTAATGGAGGGAAACCAGTTAGAGATAAATTGTTGTCCTATGGGCATCAATGGATAGATGAGGCGGATATTGCTGCAGTTTCTGAAGTTTTGCATTCAGATTGGATAACTCAAGGATCTAAAGTAGCAGAATTTGAAAAGGAATTTGCCGGTTATGTTGGAGCCCGTCATGCAGTAGCAGTAAGCTCTGGGACTGCCGCTCTCCATACAGCTTGTTTTGCCGCACAAATAGAAAAAGGGGATGAAGCAATAACCTCTCCTATAACTTTTGTGGCTTCCGCAAATTGTGTGCTCTATCAGGAGGGAATTCCAGTATTTGCCGACATAGATGCTAATACTCTAAATATAGATCCTGATGAAATTAAAAAGAAAATAACCAAAAAAACCAAAGCTCTAATCCCTGTAGATTTTACCGGTCGACCGGCAGATTTAGAAAAGATATTGCAAATCGCTAAAGATAATAATTTGATAATTATAGAAGATGCTTCGCACGCCTTAGGAGCAACTTATAAAAGGAGTAAAATTGGAAGTATCAGTGATATGACCATTTTTAGTTTTCATCCGGTAAAACATATTACTACCGGAGAAGGTGGGATGATAACAACTAATAATAAAAAATATTATGAAAGATTAAAGTTATTCAGAACCCATGGTATTACTAAAGACAAAGATAAGTTATTAAATTATGAAAGTCCCTGGTATTATGAAATGCAAGAATTAGGATATAATTATAGATTAACTGACTTTCAATGTGCCTTAGGGTTAAGTCAATTAAAAAAAATAGATAAATTTATCTCACGTAGAAGAGAGATTGTAAAAAAATATAATTCTGAATTCAAAGATATGCCAGAGATAAAAATTCCTGAAATTAATCCGGCTGATTCTAATCCAGCCTGGCATATTTATATGATTCAACTTAATTTAGATAAATTAAAAGTAGATAGAAGAGAAATGTTTGAAGCCCTACGAGCAGAAAACATCGGAGTAAATGTTCACTACATACCAGTTCATCTTCAGCCTTACTATCAAAAAAGATTTGGTTATCGTCGCGGTGATTTTCCAAAAGCAGAAAATTATTATTCTCGGGCAGTTACTCTGCCCGTATTCCCTAAAATGTCTGATAAAGATATTGATGATGTAATAGCAGCAGTGAAGAAAGTAATAAATTATTATAAATATTAAGCTAAAGTATTAGTATTTATAAAATATTCCCATTTGGGGAGAAGATTGGAGGATTGGCAGATTAAATGAAGATATCAATTATCGGTACCGGTTATGTAGGGTTAGTAACTGGTGTCTGTCTTTCTGATTTTGGATTAGATGTACTATGTGTCGACAAAGATGAAGAGAAAATCAAAATTCTTAACTCCGGAAGCGTACCAATTCATGAACCTAATCTAAAAGAACTTTTTAAAAAGAATATCACAGAGGGTCGGCTTAAGTTTTCTAATGACCTTAAATTTGCGATTGAGCAATCACAAGTAATCTTTATTGCCGTAGGGACTCCATCCAATAATGATGGTTCAGCAAATCTAAAACAAATTGAGGAGGTAGCTCGGCAAATTGCTCAATATATTAATGATTATAAAGTAATAGTAAATAAAAGCACTGTTCCTGTTGGCACAGCTCAAAAAGTTAAAAATATTATCAGTAACTATCAATCTAAGTCTGTCATTCCCGCGAAAGCGGGAATCCATCCCTCTTCTCCCTCGCCCTTGAGGGGAGAGGGTGGGGTGAGGGTGAAACATCCTTTTGACATCGTCTCCAATCCCGAATTCCTCCGCGAAGGTTCAGCTGTATATGATTTTACCCATCCGGATAAAATTGTAATTGGAAGTGAAAGCAGTAAAGCTTTAGATATAATGAAAGAAATTTATCGGCCGCTTTATCTATTAAATACCCCTTTTGTGATTACCAATTTAGAAACTGCCGAGATGATTAAATATACCTGTAATGCCTTTTTAGCCACTAAAATTACTTTTATTAATGAGATAGCCAACCTTTGTGAAAAGGTTGGGGCAGACGTGCACCAGATTGCCCAAGCAATGGGATTAGATGGTCGAATTAGTCCTAAATTTCTCCACCCCGGTCCTGGTTATGGCGGATCATGTTTTCCCAAAGATACTAAAGCACTATATCACTTTGCTTCCGACAAAGAGTATGATTTTAAAATATTAGGTGCCGTAATAAATGCAAATAAAAGACAAAGAGAAATAATGGTAGAAAAGATAAAAAGATTAGTTGGAAATCTTAAAGATAAAACTATAGGTATCTTAGGTTTATCTTTTAAACCGAATACAGATGATGTAAGGGAATCAGCTTCTTTGGACATCATTAATCTTTTACTTAAAGAAGAAGCGAGAATTAAGTGTTATGACCCCTTAGCAATGGATAACACTAAAAAGGTTCTTCCAGATATAACTTATTGTAATGATGAATACGAAACCGCCCACGATAGTCACGCTCTGGTAATTGCTACCGAATGGAATCAATTTCGTAATTTAGATTTATTGAAAATTAAAAAAATTATTAAAAACCCAATATTAATTGACTTAAAAAATCTATATGAGCCTAAAAAAATGAAAGAATTAGGATTTGTTTACGAAGGGGTAGGAAGATTATAAGATGAATATATTGCTTACTGGTTGCGCAGGATTTATTAGCTCAAAAGTTGGCGAATTGCTTTTAAAGGAGAACAATAAAGTAATTGGCATAGATAATCTTAATGATGCGTATGATGTAAGATTGAAAAAATGGCGGTTAGAACAATTATCGAAATATAAGAATTTTTTGTTCAAAAAATTAGATATTACTGATTTAAATCAAATTGAATCGGTTTTCCAGAAACATAAATTTAATGCAGTAATTAATTTGGCAGCAAGAGCAGGAGTGAGGTATAGCGTAGAAAATCCCCGAATTTATATGGATACAAATATTATTGGAACACTTAATTTATTAGAACTTTGCAGAAAATATAATATTAAAAAATTCGTTCTTGCTTCTACATCCAGTATATACGGAGAGACAGGTTTGCCTTTTATAGAAGATAAAAAAACAGATTGCCCCCTCTCTCCTTACGCAGCATCCAAGAAGGGGGCGGAAGTGTTGTGTTACACTTATCATTATCTTTATGGAATAGATATATCTATTCCTCGATATTTCACGGTCTACGGCCCGGCAGGGCGCCCGGATATGAGCTATTTTATATTTATAAAAAAAATTAAAGTAGGAAAAGAAATTACAGTTTATGGCGATGGTAATCAGGAACGAGATTTTACTTATATTGATGATATTGCTGCCGGTACAGTTGCAGCCTTAAAACCTATGGAATATCAGATTATAAATTTGGGAAATAATCATCCGGTAAAACTTAAATATATTATAAAATTAATAGAAGATATCTTAGGCAAGAAAGCAAAGATAAAATATTTAACCAGACATCCTGCAGATGTAACCGCAACTTGGGCAGATATCAATAAGGCAAAAGAATTTTTATCCTGGAGCCCAAAAATAAATATAGAAGACGGAATACAAAATACAGTGAATTGGTTTGAAGAAAATTGGGAATGGATAAAAGAAATAAATATTTAAAATAGCGAAAACAAAAGTTAGTTAACTATATTATAGGGAGAATTAATAAAATGCTAAAGCAGAGATTGCAAATAGGTAATCGTTGTATTGGAGAAGGGGAACCAACCTTCGTTATTGCTGAAATTGGTTCTAATCACGATGGCAGCTTAGAGCATGCAAAGAAATTAATAGATGCTTGTGCCAGAATAAAAGTTGATGCGGTTAAATTTCAGTCTTTTTCTGCTGAGAAATTAATTAATCAAATAAAATTGGATGAAAAAGGAAATTGGATTTATAATCCCGCATTCAAAGTGATTAAATCTTTAGAGCTCCCAACTGAATGGCACAAAAAACTTTTTGATTATGCTGCAAAATCTGGCCTTATTTTTCTTTCTTCAGCATTTGACTTGGATAAAGTCGACTTACTCAATTCCATAGGAGTTCCGGTTTTTAAAATAGCCTCCGGAGATATCAATTATATCCAATTATTACAACATACTGCTAAGTTTAAAAAACCTATCCTTTTATCTACCGGGTCAGCTTACTTAGGTGAAGTGGATGAAGCAATCAGAATTATCGAAAAAGAAGGTAACAATCAAATTGCACTCCTGCATTGCGTTTCTAACTACCCCCCTAACTTTAAAGATGCCAATATTCAAGCTATGGCTACTATGAAAAAGGCTTTTAAGGCAATAGTAGGTTATTCTGATCATTCTCCCGGGTTCACAGTGCCATTAGGAGCAGTTGCTCTGGGGGCTAAAATTATTGAAAAACATATTACTTTCGATAGAAGTCTAAAAGGACCAGACCATCCTTATGCTTTAACAGTGGAGGAGTTTGGTCAGATGATAAAAGAAATAAGGAATTTAGAAGAAGCCCTGGGTAATGGGGTTAAAAAACCCACCCCAACTGAAATACCTGAAAGAGTTGGAGCAAGAAGGAGCATATATTCAGCGGTTAAAATTCATAAGGGAGAAAAAATATCTCCCGAGATGATAAAGATAGTTCGGCATGCCTATGGATTAGAACCATCAGAGGTAAATAAAATAATCGGAAGGAAGGCAAAGGTAGATATCGACGAAAATCTACCCATAACCTGGGATAAATTATAGTTATGAAAGGAAAAAATGTCGTAGCAATTATTCAAGCCCGTATGGGGTCAACAAGATTGCCCGGTAAAGTGATGTTGTCTATCGTTGGGAAATCAATGTTATGGCATGTTATTGAAAGGGTTAAGAGATGCAAAAAAGTAGATTCTATTGTAGTTGCAACAACAACTAATCAAGAGGATAAAGCAGTAATAAAGGTAGCTAATAAATGCGGTGTTGAAACATTTACTGGAAAAGAAAATGATGTTTTAGATAGATATTACCAGGGTGCTAAAAAATTTAGTGCTGACATTATTGTAAGAATTACTGCTGATTGTCCTCTGATTAACCCGGATACTATTGATAAGATGGTAACTTTATGCTTAAAAGAAAACGCGGATTATATTTGTGGGCATCCTAATTTTCCTTCATCAATAGAACAAGGAATAGAAGTATTTTCTTTTATTGCTCTTGAGAAAGCGAAGAATATGGCTACTAAAGATTATCAGAGAGAGCATGTAACAATTTTTATAAAAGAAAATCCTGGTTTATTCAAAATTAGAGCAATTATACCCCGAGCAGTTTTTCAGAGGGCAGATATGCGACTAACTGTGGATACCAAAGAGGATCTTAAGTTAATGAGGGAAATATATAATAGATTATATAAAGAGAATGAAATTATTGATATAGAAGATGTTATTAACATATTAGAAAATAATCCGGATTTAAAGAAAATAAACATGAATGTTGAGATGAGCGATGTAAACAAATACGCATCTTCAAGGACATTAAAAAAGAAATTATTAAAATCTTTAAATAGAAAAGAGAATAATGGAGAAAAAAATATTTAAAATTGCATTCCGATGCGATGCATCACTTGATATTGGATTAGGTCATCTAATAAGATGTTTAACTGTAGCAAAAGAAATGCAAAAACAAAATCAGATTATTTTTGCCACGGCTAAAGATGATACGAATTCATATATTAGGGAAGCAGGTTTTGAAATATTTTCTCAAGAAAAAAATGAAATAGAGGAAAATTTTTTAAATAGGATAAGATTTATTTTGAATCCAAATATTATTGTCATAGACAAAAAATATCCTTATAGTATAGATTGTATAAAAGAGTTTAAGCAAAACAATGTTAGAACCGTAATGCTTGATAATATCTGTCCTGGTTTACCAGAATGTGAGGAAATAATTTTTCCTAATGCCCATCTTGATAAAAATGTTCTAAAAGAATACCTATTAGCAGAGAGAATTGACCAGGTAAAGACTGGTCCAGAGTATATAATATTAAGAAATGAAATTTTAGATTTAAAAGATAAAATTAATCATAATTTTCATAATCCTCCAAATATTGTAATAACTACCGGCGGCACAGACCCGGAGGGAGTTTTGCTTAAGTTAATTCCCTGGTTAAAAGAAATGAATTTAAAAGCAAATATTTTGATATTAATTGGTCAGGCATTTAAATATAAAAATGAATTGGAAGATTTAATTATTGATCTACCTGATAATTTTAGAGTTCTTACATATTCATTAGAAGAATTTATAAAGGCTGATATAGTAATCTGTACCTTTGGAGTAAGCATTTATGAGATGATTTATCTGCAGATACCTACAATTTGTATTTCGCATAGTAGAGAAAATGCAAAAAGTGCAAAAATACTAAAAGAAAGATATGGAGTTATTGAGGATTTAGGTTTTATAGAAAATATCACTCCACAAAATATACACTTATCGATTAAAAAATTATTGAAGAACAAAACATATTATAAAAAAATTATCCTTAAATGTGATAATTTGTTTGATGGAAAAGGTGCAAAACGAATTGAGGAAATAATTACAGGAGGTAGATATGTCTGAAATAAAACATTATATTTATCTACCAACAGGAGTAGAGAATTATGGAGAAGTAATTTAAAAAAGAAGGAAAAAATATGGATAGACAATGTTTTATGTGTAACGTTGAAGCAAAGTCAATAGTTACGCAAACCTGGAATTTGCCAGGAATTAACTCCAAGAAGGAAATTGGTTTTTCAATTTGCCCTGAGTGTGGGCTAATTCTTCAGTCACCATCACTTGATTACACTGATATGAATAAGTATTATACTGAGACAGCTACTTATATTAATCCAGGGAGAAGTGGCAAGCCGACCTTAAGTAAGCAAAAGGATGTAGAAAGGCTCATTAAAACAATTATAGAAGTAGTTGGAAAAATACCTAATTATGCTTTTCAAGTCGGTTGTTCTAATAGTTATACACTATCGAAGTTTCATAACGCGGGTATACCTTTTGTAGAGGGGATTGATCCAAGTTTTGCTAGTCATAAATTATCGCAGGAACTCTATAATATACAAACAATAGTTGGAACCTTTGAAGAATTTACTCCTAAACGTCAATATGATTTGCTTATATTAACCCATGTGCTAGAGCATCTTTATGACCCGACAAAAATTATGAATAAATGTTTCAGCATGCAAGAAAATGGTAATTGGGTACTTATTGAAGTGCCTTTGTTCGAAAGGGCTGACAAGTTTCCTCCTGGATTATTGACGTTGGAGCATCTAAATTATTTTTCTGAGTCTACACTTTTGCGTTTGTTATATTTGACCGGATATGTGCCTTATTTAGTTGAGAAATTATTTTACAATAATGAATATCCCGTTATTACAGTTGTAGCGAGAAAGGAAAAAGCTAAATCTATTGAATTGATATCGGATTATAACCGTGCCAATTCTCTCTTGACTAACTATTGCGAAAAAAATGGTATGGGGTGGAAAAAAATTGAATTAAAAGTAAAAAAGCAATTAAAAAAAAGAACTCCTGTTTATATTTGGGGCGCAGGAATTCATACTTCACAATTATTTGCTTTTACCGACTTGATGGAATATTTATCGATTAAGGGATTATTAGACTCAAGTCCTACGAAGTGGGGAAAGCAATTTGGAGATTTGAAATGTTATTCTGCAGATACGGTTAACCTAAAAGCAGGAGATGTAATTATTATTTCTTCTTACGCATCTGAAGAGGAAATATATCAAAATCTAGAAAAATATCGTAGAAAGGGTGTTATTACATTAAGACTTTATGGGGGAAAATAGAATGAAAATAGTGTTAGCAGGGGGATACGACACACAAAATTTAGGTGACCATGGTGGGTTGGCTATTTTGGGAAGAGATTTTAAAAAGCTTTATTCAGATATTGAGATTGTTTTACTATCTCGGCATCCTGATCCTGTATTTGATGAAACCTATGGTGTCTGTTCAATTCTTAACTTAGATCATAAAACTAAAAAAGATAGTTTAGGAAGATGGTTTAATGGTTTAAATTATGGTGATGATACAAGCCATTTGCAAGCAATTTTAAAGGAGTTAAAAACATCTGATTTGCTTGTAATTGGTGGGGGAAGACTATTTGTTGATATTACTTTAGATTTTATGCGTGGTCCTCTTCCTTATTATGCTTTGCTTGTAACATTAGCAAAATTCTTGGGAAAACCAATAATGATTTTTGCCCAAACAATTGTACCAATAAAAACTAACATAGGACGAAAACATTTGAAGTATATTATTACAAATGCAGATTTAATAACCGTTAGAGAAGAACCATCTAAACAAGAATTAATTGATCTTGGAATTCCTAATAACCGTATTCATGTAATACCTGACCCAGCCTTTGGTTTAGAATATGAAAATAGAGAAAAAAGGAGTTCGCAGATATTTTTAGAAGAAGGTATTGATATAAGTAAGAAATATATTGGAATAAATTTTAGATACACACACTTAGAATCAACAATTGACAAAAATTATTATACTTTACTTGCAAACATATGCGATACACTATATAGATATTTGGGAGTGGATATATTGCTTATTCCCCAGATGACATACAACATAGATAATCCCTATGATGATGACCGAGAACTTTATCGTATAATTCGCAATTTGTGTAAATTTAAAAATAGTATTCATATAATAAATAAAAGATGGAATGTATGGGATACTTTATCAATATATCAATGTTGTGAAATGGTTTATTCTATGCGAAGGCACGGAATTATTTTTGCTGCTACTCAATATATTCCTGTTTTTGCTTTAAGTGGTGAAAAAAATACTTCATATCCCATGTTTGAACTAAACCTTTCTAAATATGTTGTTAAACTCTCTGAATTGAAAAATAAAAATGCTATCAAAAAAATAATATCAGCATATAAAAAGAAAGAAGAAATTAGAAAAATTTTACTTAAGTCTATACCTAAATTACAGAAGAAAACATTAGAATACGCATGTTGTGTTCAGGATTTGATAAAAAATAAAAGATAGGATTTATAATAATATTTTAAAATTTAGAATTATTAGCAAAAATATAGCGATGGCTTAGAGAAAAAATGTTTTTTCTTTTAGAAGGAATTATTCTATCTTTTACCAAACAGAATAAAAAATGTAGTAAATACTATTTTTTATTTTACAAATAAATAATAAAAATTATTCAAAATTAACAATAATTATTATATTTTAATAGCAAAGGAGATTATAGCTGATGGATAAAGGAAAAATAACTCTTTTAGATGAAAAAGAAAATCAAAATCTAAAAGAAAAAGCATCTGAGTTACGAAAATATATTATCCTTATGAATTGCTATGCTGGTTCAGGACATCCTGGAGGTTCTTTATCAGCAGTAGAAATTATAACTTATTTATTCCACCATGAACTAGATTTTTCATTAAATAATTACCAAAATCAAAATCGGGATAGATTTATTTTATCCAAAGGTCATTCCTGTTTAGCTTTATACGCTGTCTTAGCCCAAAAAAGTTTTTTTGATAAAAAGGAGTTTAAAAAATTACGTCACGTCAACGGAATGTTGCAGGGCCATCCTGATAGATTAAAAACTCCAGGTGTAGAATTTAATTCCGGTTCGCTGGGTCAAGGTTTTTCTTTTGCTTTGGGATGTGCATTAGGTAGTATTATTCTAAAAAAGAAAAAGGTGAAAGTATGCTTACAATTTGTAAGAAAATAAAGCAATAGGAAGGTGATAAATATGTTAGGTGCTAAAATCATTGCTAAAACGCTGAAATTGGTTGGAGTAAAGAGAGTATTTCTCTTTCCAGGCGGAACAATTGCTCCTTTATTAGATGCTTTGGTGAATGAAGGGATAGAGTATATCTGCACAAGGAATGAGCAGGGTGCAGGGTATGGTGCTATAGGTGCTGCAAAAGTTACAGGATTTCCCCAGGTTGTTATGGTTACATCAGGTCCTGGTGCTACAAATTTGTTAACCTCTATTGCTGATGCTTATTATGATTCTATTCCGTTGTTAGTATTTACAGGGCAGGTAGGAACCAAAGATATAAATTTTGAGAAAAAAATTCGGCAGACAGGATTTCAAGAGACAGATACAGTTAGTATTTTTAAATCAGTGACGAAAAAATCACATATCCTGAGTTTCGATGAAGATATTTCAAAAACAATCTTTGACTCTTTTATGTTGACAAAAGAAGGAAGACCGGGACCAGTACATATTGATTTACCGATGGACGTTCAAAGAGGTGATATAAAACAAAAAGGTCCAGGTAAATTTTTCGAAAATAAATTCTTAAGTAAAACTAGCAATAATGTCAATTCAAAAGATATGTGCAGTATTTTCTCACAAATAAGTGAATCAATTTCTAAATCTAAAAGACCATTAATTTTAGCAGGTAATGGGATTTATATTTCAAGGTCTGTAAATGAATTTCGGTCCTTTGTAGAAAAATACAATATCCCAGTAGTATGTAGCCTGCCGGGAGTTGGAACTTTGCCTTCTGATCATCCATTATATTTTAATTTTATAGGACATACTGGAGAATACTTTGCGAATTTAGCTGCTTATTATTCAGACCTTTTAATAGCTTTTGGAGCAAGGCTTGACTTACGGCAGACTGGTTCAGAGATAGGTACTTTCAAAAAGAATAAAACTATTATAAGAATAGATGTTGATGAAAGCGAATTAGAATTTGGAAGAGTCAAAGGAGATATTAATATTAATATAGATTTAAAACAATTTTTTACTGAATTTTTGTCATATAATTCAAAGATTCCCAAAAATAAATATTCCGAATGGATAAATAAAATAAATAGCTGGAAAATTAAATTCCATTCATCACAATTTTTTCAAAAACCTGACCTTTGTATATATGACATAATTAGAGCAGTAGATGAAATTGTTAAAGATAAAAAAGTAATTGTTTCATCTGGAGTTGGAGGACATCAACAAATGGTTGCTAGATATTTCACCTTTGATTATCCAAAACGCAGATGGTTAACTTCAGCAGGACATGGCACGATGGGATATGATATACCTACAAATATTGGAGCGATTTTAAGTGCTGAAAAAAATAGTTTAGGTATTGTATTTGTGGGAGATGGTTCTTTTCAAATGAATATTCAAGAATTAGCTACAATAAGAGAATATAATTTACCAATAAAAATATTTGTTTTGGATAATAGAAGATTAGGGATTGTATCTCAATTTCAACTTTTAAACTGGGATGCTGATCCAAGTACTGGTAATAAAAAAAATCCTTCTTTTTCAAAAATTGGCAAAGCATATGGCTTAAAAGGATTTGATATATATGAGAAAAAGGAGACTCGAACCATATTAAAAGAAATATTTAGCGATTCATCACCCGCAGTTGTACATTGTCATGTAGATTATTCTGAAGATGTTTTGCCTATGCTGTTATCAGGTCAAAAAATGAATGAAATGTATCCTTTTGATGTTAAGGAGGAAGAACTATGACAAAGGTTGCTTTGGTTACCGGGGGAAGCCGAGGTATCGGGAAAGCCATAGCAATTGCTTTAGCCAAAGAAGGAATAAATGTTGCACTAACTTATAGAATAAATAAAGAAAAAGCTCTTTCTGTAGTTGATAAGATAGAAAGTACGGGTAATAAAGCAATATGTTTGAGACTTGATCAGAAGAGCAGAGATAACATTCGTAAAATGATTGAAGAAGTGCATAAGAAATTTGATAAGATAAATATTTTAGTAAATAATGCTGCAATTGCTCAAGAAAAACCATTTGAAACTATTACTGATAAGGATTGGGATAATATGTTAGAGATTAATCTTCGTGGACCATTTATTCTTTGCCAAGAAATAATGCCTGATATGATTGCGCAAAGGTGGGGGAGAATAATCAATATTAGCTCGATTGGGGGTCAATGGGGTGGTTTTAATCAAGTTCATTATGCTGCTGCTAAAGCAGGTTTAATTAATTTGACTAAATCTTTAGCTCGAATTTATAGTGGAAAGGGAATTACTACAAATGCAATTTCACCGGGGTTGGTTGGTACAGAAATGAGTTCTAAGGAATTAAACACTAAATCTGGAAAGGAAAAATTTAAAAATATTCCCATAGGCAGAATAGCAACTCCAGAAGAAATAGCCAATATTGTAGTATTTCTTGCCAGTGAGAAGGCAAGTTATATCACTGGTCAAACAATAAATGCAAATGGTGGTATGTATTTTGGATAAAAATAAAACGATAATGTTTTTAGGTGCCGGAGAAGAACAATGCGAGGCGATTGAGATTGCTTTAGATTTGGGGTTAAAGGTAATTGCTGTAGATGGTAATCCAAAAGCTGTTGGGTTAAATGTCGCGCATATTGGCATAAATGCTGACATAAAAGATGTTCAAGCAATGATAGATATAGGTAAACAGTATAATATCGATGGTGTGATGACTCATGCGGTTGAAATTCCACAGATTGTTGCAAAAGTAGCGGAAGCATTAAGTCTTCCCGGGATAAGTCCAGAAGTTGCGGAAAGGGCAACTAATAAATGGAAAAGGCTTAGTTGTTTGACTAAAAAAGCCATTCCGTGTGCTAAGTCTGAAATTGCTGGGACAATAGAGGAAGCAGAGGAAAAAGCAGATAAAATTGGTTTTCCAGTAGTTTTTAAACCGGTAGATAATGCTGGAGCAAGAGGAGTTATAAAAGTAAGAAATAAAGAAGAAGTAAAAAATGCCTTTAACCATACTAAAAAATATACTTCTAAAGATATTATTCTTATAGAAGAATATTTAAAAGGGAAAGAGTTAAGTACCGAATCAATAATTTATAATAATAAGATTTACTCCGTAGCGTTTTCTGATAGAAATTGTAACAAAAATTTTTTTTATCCCTTCTTCATTGAAGATGGTGGCGAAATGCCGACGAGTTTGTCGGAAGGAGAGCTTTCAAAAGTAATCAAAACCGTAGATTCTGCAATAAGAGCCCTGGGAATTGATTGGGGTGTCGCAAAAGGAGATATTATAATTGGAAGTGATGGAAAAGTAAGGATAATAGAAATGGCTGCCAGAACCAGCGGAGGAAGATTTTGTTCTTTAAAAGTACCATTATCTACAGGAATAAATATGCTTAGACCATTAATACTAATGACCGTGGGAACTGCTCCTGATTTAGATGATTTAAAACCCAAGTTTAGTAAAGGAATTGCGGAGAGATTTATTTTTCCTAAACCTGGAAAGATAATTAAGATAAAAGGAGTAGAAGAAGCAGAAAAAATGGAGGGAATTTATAAAGTTCATATTGATAAAGACGTAAGAGCGGGAGTAATAATTGAACCAGTAACTGATCACACTAAACGTAAAGGATATGTAATAGCATTAGGAAAAACTCGTGAAGAGGCAGTGAGGAGAGCTGAGAGTGCAGTGCAAAAAATTGAGATAATTACAAAAAATTAGAATTTGGCTAACGGAAATTAAATTATAACAAAAAAATTCTAAATTTAAATTACGATTGTTTGAAAATAAAAAAAGACAGCGAATTAGTTTTATAATATCAAAAAATAAGGAAATAAAATAAATTTGAAATATTCAAAAAAATTAAATTTATATTCTATTTTTCATTTAAACCTAATGTATTCTTCGATTGAAATTGAGAAGAGGCTAAAAGTAATTGAAAAGTGCTATTGGCCACTTTTAAAATTGGCAGAGTTTGAGGGAATTCCCATAGGGATAGAGTTAAGCGGTTATACATTAGAGAAGATAAACGAAATTGATTCTGAGTGGATTAAAAGGTTTAAAAGTTTACTGATGGTTGGGAAAATAGAATTAATTGGCAGTGGTTATGCCCAGATAATAGGTCCGCTTGTGCCGGCAAGAGTGAATGATTGGAATCAAAAGCTGGGGTTAGATACTTATAAAAAAATATTAGGGATAAAGCCGCAAATTGCCTTAATAAATGAGATGACTTATTCAACAGGAATCGTAGAACATTATATTAATAATGATTATAAAGCTGTGATTATGGAATGGAATAATCCGCGAAGGTATCATCCCGAATGGAAAAATGAGTGGAGATATTTTCCGCAATATGCAGTGGGAACAGATAATAGAAAAATTGCTTTGATTTGGGCGGATTCAATTGCTTTTCAGAAATTTCAACGATATGCACAGGGGGAATTAGAGTCAGAAGAATATATTGAATATTTGGAAAATTATTACAATAAAGATGAGAATAGATATTTCCCAGTATATGCCAATGATGTAGAAATTTTTGATTATCGGCCGGGGAGATATAAGACAGAAGTAGAAATTAATAGACAGAGTGAATGGTCTCGCATTGAAGATTTTTTTAGCAGGATAGAGGAAAGTGATTTTTTTAAAATAGTTAAACCATCAAAAGTGTTGCTTGGATTAAGCGAAAAGGGGGCTGGAAATGAAATACAACTTGAATCTCCTGAGCAGCCAATTCCGGTTAAGAAACAGGAAAAATATAATATTTATAGATGGGCTCTAACTGGTAGAAATGATTTATATATTAATACTAAGTGTTATAAAATTTATAATGCTTTTTTAAGAGGAAAACCTGAGCGGGAAGATTGGAAGGAACTTTGCTATTTATGGTCGAGTGATTTTAGAACCCATATTACCGGGGCAAGGTGGGAGAAATATTTAAAGAAGTTAGTTAAGTTTGGGCGAGAATGGGATGTGGGTGAGAAGAGCAAATTTAAAGAAGAATATATAAAAGAACATAAAGAAGAAGTTAGAGGGGAAAATCAAAGGTTAATTAAAATTAAATTACCTTATAAGCGTGAGGCATTTTCGATAAGCGAGGGTGGTAAATATTTATTTTTAGAAACAAAGGAATTGAAATTGGCTTTGAATAAATATAAAGGATTAACTATTGATAAATTGTGGTTTAAAAATGTTTGTGAAAACCCTTTAATAGGGACTCTATCACATGGCTATTATGATGAGATTTCATTGGGAGCAGATTTTTATTCAGGGCATACTATTATTGAAAAACCAGGAGAACATAAAATTACTGATTTAATGAAGTGTGAACCAGAAGTATTAAGTGATGGGAATATGGTAATAATTAAAAGTGAGGTTTGCGATAGAGGCGTAAAATTCAATAAGGAGTTTAGAATTAATTTAGAGGGGGCATTTTTAGAAATCGTGAGTGCTATTAGGTTTCCGAGAAGGGAGCTTGCAATTATTCATCCTATGAATATAACCTTTATCCCTACATCATTTGATAATAGAAATGAGGGAGATTTGTTTTATGCTTCACATAATGGAGGAAAAGAAATAGAAAAATATAAAATTAGAGGTGATGTTATTGAACATGGAAGAAGTCTCTCACCACTGATTTCGGCAAAACAAGGTTTGGGAGCTACAGAGGGTTTGGTAGTGGTTGGAGATGAAGAAAAACAGATTGAAATTTGGCATGATAACAGCAAGGCAGCGATTATCTCTACAATTTATTATCAATTGGCAGGAAATAATCAATATTTTTTACGACTACAGTATTCAGCCCAGGAGATGGATGAAACATTTGTTGAAGATGAGAAAGAGCAGAATTTAGAATTTTGCTGGAAAATAAAAGGAATAAGAGGGGTTTTAGAGTAATAATGGATGTAGCAAAAAAGAAGAAAATTGAAATGCAAGAGGGAATTGATGGTGATTTATCCCGTAAGGTTACTAAAGGGGCTTTGTGGGTAACCGTATCTGGAATATGCAGCAGAGGATTAGGAATAATAAGCTCAATTATATTAGCAAGATTGTTGTTACCTTCAGATTACGGATTACTGGCTATCGCTACTGCAATAGTATCTATGATGCAGGGGTTAACTACAACTGGTTTTGGTTCAGCATTAATTCAAAAACAAGAAAAACCAGAAGAATTTTTAAATACCGCTTGGACATTTGAGTTAGCAAAATATTTTATATTGTTTTTAATAACGTTTTTTTTAGCACCTTTATTTGCTCTATTTTTTAGGGAACCAGCAGCTATTGCAGTTTTGCGGGTAATATCTTTTAGCCTAATTTTTCAGGGCTTAACGAATATCGGAATTATTTATTTTAGAAAAAACCTTGATTTTAAAAAACAGTTTATTTTTAATATTGTACCCCAAATAATATATATAATAGTAGTTATTCCATTAGCTTTTATTTTAAGAAATGTTTGGGCTTTGGTATGGGCAAGTATGGTGAGAGGTTTGGTGGTTTGTGTAATTTCATATATTATGCATCCTTATCGACCTCATTTAGATTTTAATATTATTAAGGCGAAAGAGTTATTTAATTTTGGAAAATGGATTCTCGGAAGCTCGATTATTGTTATATTAAGAAAACAAGGTATTACTATGTTTGTGGGAAGATTCTTAGGAATACCTATGCTTGGATTTTATAATCGAGCCGAGGCATTTTCAACATCGTTATTTCAACAATTAATAGTAATAATTTGGCAAGTAGGATACCCGGCTTATTCTCAATTGCAAAAGGTTACAACGCGGCTTAAAAGAGCATATTTATTAACCTTAAAACTTTTAACTTTTTTCGGTATGCCAATGGCTGGTGGATTATTGATATTAAGTTGGGATTTTACCCATTTATTTTTAACTGATAAATGGATTGCTATTGTGCCTGTGATTCAAGTATTATGCCTTAGTGCGATAATTGGGTTTATAACTACCCCAGCAGGAATTATGTTTCAAGCGGTAGGAAAGCCATCGATTGGGACAAGAATAGCAGCTGCGGGAGTTATGATTTTAGCAATTACTGTTTATCCATTGTCGCAAAAATGGGGGATAACTGGTACGGCCGTGTCAATTCTTTTAAGTACTTTAATTACCTTGCCAGTTCATTGTTATATGGCTATCAAGATATCGAAATGTTCGGTGGGGGAATTTATTAACCCAATATTATTGGCAATGATAAATACGGGAATAATGATGATCGCGGTATTTAGTGTAAAAAATTATTTTTTTATGAAGATTGGCTTTATAAAATTCTTTTCTTTGATAGTTGGCGGAGCAGCAATTTATTTTGTAGTAGCTTATTTATTCGATAGATTTTTTGATTATGGGATCTATAAATTAATTAGGGAGAAAATAAAAGCTTTAAAGAATAAAAAATGATAGATTACTAAAAATAATAATATGAAAATTGTGCAAGAGGTTATTTATGATTGTATGTGATTATTTAGATGAAAATGTTAAGAAGTACTTAAATGCCAATAAATCAACCAAAACGATACTCACCTTTTTTAAGGAGCCCTTTGATAATTACAGAGGGAATAAGGTTATTTTTATTGATGACATTTTAGATGAAGATGATTATAGAGAAATTGATATATTTGTTAATAAAGTAATGAAAGATGCTGAAGAAGTATTCTCAAAATATTTAGAGGTTGATGGGTATAAGTTATTTGATTGTCTTCAACTTCAAGCAAAACGGAATTTAAGCAAAATATATAAATTTAAATATGGCATAGATAAGGTTTTGAAGAAAGAAAATAAAACTGTTATACAATTTTATTGCTCTGAAGCAGAATTATTAGAGTGGTTAAAACAAGATTACAAGATTGAAAGTATAAATAACCAGCTAGTTAGCAGTAAAAATAAATATAAATCAAGCTATAAATTTAAAATTAAGAAATATTTAAAAAATTCTTTTTTTGCAAATTATATATTTGACAGGATAATTATAAAATTATTTAAAGATTATAAAAATAAATCTGGGAATATATTATGGATGGGTGGTCGTTCATATGATTCAAAAGTAATAAATAAATTAGAAAAGAATAATAAAATATTTCTACTACCACAATTCAGTGGTGGAAAATTGGGTTTTATAAAAAGAAAATACAAATTTGATTTATTAAATCTAAAAAATAAAGAGAAATTTAATAAAAAGTGGGATTATTTTAAAAACCAATATGAGGACGGGTTAAATAAAATATCTTTTATAACAGGCATAAATAAAAAAATATTAGAAATTATTCTTAAAATTAACAAAAGCATGATAAAAGATTTGTTATCAACTTTAATTATTTTAGAAGATAATAAAAATAATATTGATTTATTGATTGTTGAACAATCGGTAATTGGTAAACAAGCACTTGCAGTAGATTTTTTTAATAAAAATAAGCTTCCTTCTATTGAAATACTTCATGGTGTACCATGGGCATTTTGGATTGGGAGAATAAGTAGAATTGCGGTTTATGGAGAGAGGGATAAATTATTTTTTGGTGTTCATGGAGTAGACTGCTCAAAGATAACAATTACAGGTTGTCCATATTATGACAGAATATTTAATATAAAAGATAAAGAGAAAAAATATGATTTTCTTCTTTTAATATTAGATTGGATAGTTTATGTTCCAAGCATAAATTCACATGAAAAAATATATAAACAAGTTACTATGATGCTTAAATTGCTTCAACATTTTCAGAACGAAAAATTAGTTATAAAATTGCATCCAACACAATCTATGAAAGAGGTAGAATATATTAAACATTTAATTAAAAATATAGTGCACCTAGAAAATAGGGTAGAAGTGGTAAAAGATGTAAACATGTTTAATTTATTAAAGGACGCAAAGATTATATATAATTATCATTCAAGTGTTGGTGTTGAGGCATTATTAATGAAGAAGCCATTAATTGTATTGGATTTTTTTTCACATCGTGTATGTGATTATGAAAAATACAACGGATGTTTGGTGGCAAAAAATTATAAAAAATTATTATTGGCAACAGAAGAAATATTGAAGGATGTTCATGGTTATTTAAAAAAGAATAAGGAGAATATTGAAAAGACTAGGCAATACTTTTCGGGAGATTTGAAAGGGGAAAGCTATAAAAATGTTGCGAGAGTAATTAATAAAATGTTATATAAATAAATTTCTATTGACATTGAGAAGAAAAATAATTTAGAAAGAATAAAGGATATTTATAAAGCAATTTAAATTATCCTACGATACAGAACATATATAGAATTTATATAACTAACAAAAGGGGATATTTTGTAAAAAAGGCAAATTAAAGAATATATTAATAATTAAGAGCTTATTAAAATATCAACTATAGCAAAGAAAGGTACCTTTGAAATGAAAATTAGAAATGAGGCAAATAAAGGCAATAATATAATAAAACTAGAGTTTACAGGAGAACGTGTTGTACCAGGCAAAACAACATATGCAATCTATCAAGAACATATAAATAGATATGTCTTTGCGTCAAAGTATATTAAAAATAAAATTGTCCTTGATGTTGCGTCCGGAACTGGATATGGTTCTTATTACTTACTAAAGAATGGTGCAGAGAAAGTAATTGGTTTAGATATTTCAAGTGATGCTATAAATTATGCTAAAAATACATTTAAAGAACAAAAATTAAATTTTATACAAGGCAATTCAATAAATTTACCATTTCATAATAAATCATTCGATGTTATTACATCTTTTGAGACTATTGAACATATAAAAGAATATGATAAATTTTTAAATGAATGCTGGAGAGTATTAAGAAATGGTGGATTATTTATTTGTTCAACTCCAAACAAAAAGATTAGTTCTCCCCATAATAAACTACCTTTAAATCCTTTCCATGTTAAAGAATTTTTTCCTGAAGAATTTTATGAAATAATAAATAAATATTTTATAGATACCAGGTTGTATGGTTAAAAAAATATTAATTTAATTAAAAAAAGAATAATTGACATTGGAAGAAGGGCACTGTTAATTATTCCTAAGGGAGAAATTATTAAAAGAGTAATTAAAAAATATATAAGTTCAAATGATAAATTTTCCGATTTCAATAGTGACCAACAGAATAGAAGAATAGAATTACTCGAAGATATTATAGATGAAGATTATAAAGTATCAAAATTTAAGGATAATAAAATTACGACACCCGTATACATAATCGCCGTTGCTAAAAAAATATATGAGGAAACGAATAAATAATTTTAGAATTATTATCTTATTTATTGACTGTAAAAAGGATAATATTAAATAACTTATTCATAATATTAAAATAATAAAAATGATTGTTTAATAAAAATCTAACTTCTATTGTTAATTGCATTATTATTGATTATTAAAGTATACTATTTGTTTTTATAATATTTATAGACTTAAAAGAATAAACTATTCAACAAAAGGAGAAATTAATGAAAGGTATAATCTTAGCTGGTGGTTCGGGGACCAGGCTCAATCCCTTAACTAAAGCAATGAGCAAGCAATTGATTCCAGTATATGATAAGCCGATGATATATTACCCCTTATCTACTTTAATGTTGGCGGGGATTAAGGATATTTTAGTCATCTCTACTCCCCATGATTTACCAAAATTTATAGAATTATTTGGGGATGGTCATGTAATTGGACTTAATATTTTCTATAAAGAGCAGCCCAAACCAGAAGGGATTGCCCAGGCCTTTATAATCGGAGAAGAGTTTATCGGTGAAGATACAGTATGCTTGATACTGGGGGATAATATATTCTATGGCCATAGCTTATCTGCTACTTTGCAGAAGATGGCAAATCTTAAAAGTGGTGGTTGCATTTTTGGTTATTGGGTAACTAACCCTCAAAGATATGGAGTAGTTGAATTTAATGATAATCAAGAAGTTATAAGCATTGAAGAAAAACCAAAAATCCCTAAATCCAATTATGCGGTTCCGGGTTTGTATTTTTATGATAATGAGGTTGTCGATATTGCCAGGAGTCTGAAGCCCTCAGCTCGGGGGGAATTAGAGATAACTGATGTAAACTTAGCTTATTTAAAGAAAGGGAGCCTTAAAGTAGAGCTTTTAGGTCGGGGTTATGCCTGGTTGGATACCGGTACTCCGGACAGTCTGCTTGATGCCTCTAATTACATTGCTACTATGGAGAGAAGACAGGGGTTAAAGATTGGCTGTATAGAAGAAGTGGCTTTTAGGATGGGATATATTGATAAGAACCAATTTGCAGAAACAATTGAGAAATTACCGGTGAATGATTACAGAAAATACCTGGAAATGATTTTAAAAGAAGAACAAAAGATAAAGTAGGAGAATTATGGAATTTAAACAAGGTGAAATTGAAGGGGTAATAATAGAAAAATTAATTAAATTTTCTGACGAGAGAGGTTTTTTGGTAGAGACTTTCAGGGTGGATAACCTGCCGGATGATTTACAGGTGGTAATGAGTTATGTTTCTTATACTAGGCCAGGAGTCGCCCGAGGACCTCATGAACATCTTAAGCAAACCGATATATTCTGTTTTATGGGTCCGGGTAATTTTAAGATAAAACTGTGGGATAATCGAAAAGAAAGTAAGACTTATGGATATTATATGGAGATAATTGGAGGAGAGGATAATCCTATCAGGGTAATTGTTCCTCCCGGGGTAGTTCATGGCTATAAAAATATCTCTAAAGAGGTAGATGGAATGGTGTTAAATTATCCTGATAAATTATATCGAGGTTGTGACAGAAAAGAAGAGGTTGATGAAATAAGGCATGAAGATAAAGAGGATGAATTTTATTTAGATTTTATTAAAGAGGATAAATAGTCTATGATCTGGCTTATCGGAAATAAAGGGATGCTGGGTAATGAGGTAGAAAAATTATTGGAAGAGCGAGGGCTTACTTATTGGGCCAGTGATAAGGAAGTCGATATTAGTGATTATAAAGCGCTGGAGAAATTTGGAAAAGATAAGAAGATTAAATGGGTAATCAATTGCGCAGGATATACTAAGGTAGATAAGGCAGAAGAACAAAGGGATATGGCCTTTAAGATAAATAGAGATGGGGTTAGGAATCTGGCCTTATTTTCAAACAAAAGGCAGATTAAATTGATTCATATCTCTACCGATTATGTTTTTGATGGCTGGCAAGAAGCGTCCTTTGTCTACAGTGAAGATGATAAAACTAATCCTATAAATATATATGGTAAGAGCAAATTAGCTGGCGAAGAGGAGATAAAAAATATATTAGTGAAATATTTTATTATTCGTACAGCCTGGCTCTATGGATTACAGGGAAATAATTTTGTTTATACTATGTTAAGATTATTTAAAGAAAGAGATGTAGTAAAGGTAGTAAAAGATCAGTGGGGTTCTCCAACTTATACAGTGGATTTAGCGGGAGCTATTTTAAAGATAATAGAAGATGATTCGGTTAGTTATGGAATATATCATTTTACCAATGAAGGTATGACCAACTGGTATGAATTTGCCCGGACTATTTATAAAAAAGCTAAAAGATTAGGATTAATTGAAGACAATAAAAAAGTAGAGATACAGCCCATCAAGACTGAGGATTATCCTACAGCAGCTAAAAGACCAAGATATTCGGTTTTGTCTAAAGAGAAGATAAAGAGGGAGTTTAGCTTAAAGATTAAAGATTGGGATAAGGCGTTGGAAGATTTTCTGATATCTTTAAAGGAAGAAAAACAAGATTTGGAAAGTAGGGTGGAGAAATGAAAAGAAGATTAGAAAATATTTTAGTAACTGGCGGAGCTGGTTTTATCGGCTCAAACTTTATCCATTATGTTTTTAATAGCACTTCTTTTGGGGGAAAGATTGTCAATGTAGATAAGCTGACCTATGCTGGTAATTTAGAGAATTTAGTAGAGATAGATAATAAATATGGTGGGGAGAGATATTTTTTTGAGAAGGCAGATATCTGTGATTTTGATGAGATTAAAAAGATATTTGAGAAATATAATATCGATACTGTAGTTAACTTTGCCGCAGAATCACATGTAGATAGGTCTATCTTTGGACCTAAGGATTTTGTACAGACTAATATTATGGGGACTTTTACTCTTTTGGAGGTAGCCAGAAAAAATTGGAAGGGTAGAGAAGACGTACTCTTTCACCATATCAGTACTGATGAGGTCTATGGCTCTATCGATGAAGGTGGTTATTTTTATGAAGATACTGCCTATAAACCCAATAGCCCTTATTCTGCCTCCAAAGCTTCCTCAGACCATTTAGTAAGAGCTTATAATAAAACTTATGGTTTACCCGTAACTGTTTCTAATTGCTCTAATAATTATGGTCCTTATCAATTTCCGGAGAAATTAATTCCTCTGATGATATTAAATATTTTAGAAGAGAAGAATTTACCGGTATATGGAGATGGAAAAAATGTACGGGATTGGTTATATGTAGAAGACCATTGTCGCGCAATTTGGGGGATATTAAATAAGGGAAGGGCAGGCGAGACCTATAATATCGGTGGAGAAAACGAATGGGAAAATATCAAGTTGGTTAATTTTCTCTGTGAAAAGATAGGGCAGTTGCAGGGGAAGGACAAAGATTATTATAAGAAATTAATTACCTTTGTCAAAGATAGACCTGGACATGATAGAAGATATGCCATAAACTGCGATAAAATAAAAAATGAATTAGGTTGGAACAAACAATTTAATTTTGAAGAAGGATTAGATTCTACTATAAAATGGTATATGAATCATCAAGATTGGGTAGATAGAATAAGAAGTGGGGAATATATGAAGTGGATAAAGAAGAATTATAAGCTGAGATGAAATAAGATGAAACTTCATAAATAATTAAATAAAACAAAAAGGGATGTATTTATGGATAAAAATATAGAAATAAGTGTGGTAATTCCAGCATATACACGTACACATTTTTTACGAAAAGCTATTCAAAGTGTATTAGATCAAACATATTCATATTTTGAAATTATTATAATAGATGATAATTCTAATAGTTCGATAAGCAATATAATTGAAAAGATTATAAAAAGTTTTAATGATTCTCGAATTCATTATATTAGCCATGGCATTAATCGTGGTGTTTCAGCAGCTCGTAATACTGGAATAAGATCTTCTAATGGTAAATACATTGCTTTTTTAGATACTGATGACGAATGGCTTCCAGATAAACTTGATGAACAGATAAAGATTTTTAAAAATGAATATGATAAACTTGGAGCAGTTTATTGTGGTGTTACGTATATAGATGAGAAGGGTAATAGTATAAATAAAGAATGGATTCCTAATAAGAAAGGTAATATATATGAAGATTTACTTTATATAAATTGTGTAGGTGGTTGCTCTGGTGTAATAGTAAAAAAAGAATGTTTTGATAAAGTTGGTTTATTTGATAAAAATTTTCCAGTTTGCCAAGATTTAGATATGTGGATAAGAATTGCAAAGGATTACAAGTTTTCTTTTGCAAAAAAAGGTCTTGTAAAATATCGAATTCATCCTGAACAGCAAAGCAAAAATCATGATTTGATGATTGCAGACTTAAATAGAATACGAATGAAATATATTAATGAATTAAAAAAACGACCATACATTTATAGCAAAAGTTATTTTTTTATAAGTAATATGTTGTTTCGTTTAGGAAGAATAAGAGAAGGTCAAAGCTATTTACTTAAGGCAATTTTTATTTATCCAGTATATATTAAGTATTATATTTATTTATTTTGTTCATTATTTGGGGCAAAAGGATATAAATTATTTTTTAATATTAAGCAGATATTAAATAAATATAAAAGTAAATATATCAATAAAATTGAAATATGATTTCAAAACATAAAAAGTATTTCCTGTTAATTATTAAGAAAAATATTAAAATTGAGAAATTGAATATATAATATAATGGGATAATATTTTGATAAATTTATATTTTTAATAGGTTGTATTGTTAACCTATGGGGATATAATACTATAGATATATTTATGGATTTTTTATAAAATATATGGAATTTTCATATTTTAAAGGATACTTTATTTAATGTGGATTATACTATCACAGTAGAATCAAAAGAAAGAAAAATAATAAATATCGATCATAATTTTTATTTAATTTTACTAATAATGTTACTATTTGTTATTTTTCGTCATTATAATATTACTAAATTAAATTTTATTCTTATTTCTTTAAGTGGTTTTTTTGTGGTATTAAATCCTATATATGGTCTTATGTTATATTTATTTTCAGCTGCATTTGAAGCTTATTTTATTAACCCAAAGAGCAGAATACCACGGGCTTGCCCGCGGTGGGTATCTGTTGTTCCGAGAGTTACTTTGTCAAGAGTTTTTGAAATATTATTTTTAGTTATTATGTTTTTGCAGATTTTAAGAAGACGTACTAAAATAAATAGAGAGTTAATGTTTTTTATTATGTTAATTCTATTTGTTGTAATTTTATCTGCCGTTTTTTCTTTATCTTTAATTCCATCATTGTATGAGATTTTACTTCATTTGTTAGAAATGGGTATTTTAATTGGGATGGTATATTTACCAGCAAATAATAAGCATTTAATTAAATGTATTGATATTACCTGTCTATTTTCCTTATTTCTTTTGTGTTTTATTACTTGGTTAAATGTTAGTAGTAGTGGCTATTATAATTTTAGATTAAGTATCTGTGCTGTTTTAGGATTGTCTTAGGATTAATTTTCAAAAGGAAATTTAAAGATAAAGACATCCCTTCTATATTGCTCTTAATCTTTTTTGAAAAGCGAAAAAGATTAAATGTAATATTTATTCTATATTGAACGAAAATTTTAAATTTCGTACCTTGACAACTAAATTAGTTAATTCTACTCCTTTCCTGGTAGAGATGATTATTCTTAAGCAATGAGAAAATCAACCTGACCAATTTTCTAGCGGTTAGAGCTAGTGCTCGTTTATGCCGATGTTTAGTTACTTCTTGGTATTTAGATTGATAGTAGGCTTTATATTCCTCGTTATGTATCTTAACGAGTTGGCTGCTTCAATAAGGTAGTAACGTAAATACTTATTCCCGGTTTTAGTCATCCTGATTATCTCTGACCTAAAATTAACGGATTGAGACTTACGCCAGGTAAGACCGGCAAATTTAGCCAAAGCAACCTGAGAAGAAAAATTATGGATATTACCGATTTCCGCAAAGATACCGGCACTGTAGACCGGACCTAAGCCTTTTACTGATTCTAAGGTATTAGGGAAGGCTTTGAATTCTTTGGCAATAGCTTGGTTTATTTTAGTTAAGGCTGCAGATAGTGCCCTGATATTTTTCAAAGTCATAGCCAGAATAAGTTTGACTGAATTAGCTAAAGTCGGACGGATGCAATAAGCCTCTCTAACTACCTGTTTTATCACTTTAGACACTTTATAAGGGTCTTTCGAATCTATTTTTGCCATGGTAAGAGAAAAAATCAACCAGCTTAGAAATCGGCATATCTATTAATTCATCAAATGAAAAATCCTCTAAAACTAAGGCTTGGCTAGTGAAGCCAAAAGTATCGCAAAAGGGTTTTAAGCTAGAGAAGGAGGAATACTTTAGAAATAGATGAATAAGAAAATAATTTTTTTCTTAAAGCGATAGGCTCAACTAGTTGAAAGCGGTAACGAGTTAGACGTTGAAGAGGGAGATAATCTTGGTGTTTGATATAAGGAGCAGGAAGTCTTCCAAAACGAAGTCTATCGGCAATTACAAAGGCATTTGTATCATCAATTTTATCCTCATCCGAATAAACTTTCTTAAATCCACTGGTGATTTTAGGATTAAATTGATAGATTTCAGGGGAAAAAGGAACTAAATTCTCAGAAGCAACCAAAAAATCTAGTAAATAAATATTGTATAAAGAGGCAGATTCAGTGGCGACCTTAAGGGGAGTAAAGTTACCCTTTTGCATAACTTTAACGATTTTCTGTTAAAGTTCAGGTGCCTCAGATAAATTATTAGGAAAAGAAAAGGATTTGACCACTGTATTACCTTCTTGATCTATAAAACAAGCGGTATTATTTTTTGAGTGAGCATCAATGCCTACCAAAAGGATTTTTGACATTAGAGATTCACCTTCTTCCTGTCTATACCTTAAAACAAAGGAGATAGAAAGAGAGGCCTCCGCAGATTACAGGCACAAACAACCTTGCTGGAATTATAACTAACTAAAAAGAGTGGATGCAGCTCTGCTGCTTACAGAGTACTCTATTTTAAGTCGCACAAGATGCGGGTAAGAATTCAAGTCCTGTAACCGGAGGAAGCAAACTTTTTTTAGAAGTATTACTATCTGGTATAGGAATCGACAAGGAGAAAAAGCTTTTCTCTCTCATCTCCCTATAGGTATGATACAGGGGGTCTCTTAAAAAAGTAAATGTATTAAAATATAAGAAATTAAAAGGTCGATAGTAAATAATCTAAAGATTGAATATTTAATTATTATAAATATATTATACGAGGAGGAATTATATTATATAATGAAAATATCAAAAAAAATTTGTATTGTTTCTACTATTATTCCGCCAAAGTTTTCAGGAGCAGGATTACAGGCATATAGATATGCTTTGCGTTTATATAAAAAGGATAAACTTTCATTTATATTAACTGAAAAATATAAATCTATTGGAAAAGATAAGTGCATATTTAATAGATTTGAAGAATTACCCTCAAATAAAATTATAACTATGCCTAAAGTGGTTTATAAAAATAAAAAACGAAGCCAAAATAAAATTAAATATTTTATTCCTTTTATAATGTGGCAGATCAATCTTCTATATTCAATATTTTGGAGGATGTTTCAAAATAGGAATTCATTTAGTATCGTACATTGTATCGAATCAAGTAGTTGGCTTAGCCTGTATTCAGTTCTTGTAGGTAAATTTTTAGGAAAGAAAACAGTGCTTGAGATGTCACTATTAGGTAGTGATGATCCTGTGTCAATAAAAAAAAGTCCAAACATATTAATAGGAAGTTTTCGTAGTTGGCTTTTTTCTAATGCAGATATCGTTAAAAGTATTTCTCCCGCACTTAGCAAAGCATATAAAATTTCCGGAATGCCAATTGAAAAATTACGAGAAGTCCCTATTCCAGTGAATATTAGTAAATTTCACCCATTGGGAAAAAATGAAAAGATAAATTTACGCAAAAAATTAGGATTTAAAAAAGATACAACTATTATTTTATGTGTAGGAGCTATTATCAAGAGAAAAGGAATAGATTTACTAATTAAATCTTTTTCAAGATATATTAATAAATATTCTTTCAATGCAACACTCGTATTAATTGGACCTACTGCTGATAATAAAGAAAATTTACAGTTTTATAACAAAATGAAGAAATTAGCAAACGATTTCAACATTGAAAAATATATCATTTTTACTGGTATAAAAAATAATGTTGATGAATATATGAAGATAAGCGATCTTTTTGTATTGCTATCGGAGAGAGAAGGGCTTCCAAATGTACTGTTGGAAGCTATGTCTACAGGACTTCCAGTTATTACTTTAAGTATTCCAGGTATTTCAGAATATATAATTAAAAATAGAATAGATGGGATTATAGTAAATAAAAAAAATCCTGATAAGATTGCTTTAGAAATAGAAGATCTTTTAAATAATTATGATTTATATAAATCAATTTCAGTAAATGCTAGGGAAACTGTTATAAATAGATTTTCTACAAAAGTGATTGATGAAAAATGTGAACAAATTTATAATGAAATTACCCAATTAAATTAAATTTATTATTATATTCTAAATACCTTTTGATTGTGATATTTCATAAATATTTTATTAAAACATACAAAGATAAAACAAATGATTATATAGTAATTTACATAGTTTTAAAATTAGTTTTATTTACAAGAGAGAAGTTTAAGAATTTTATTAACTCGAAATTAGAACGTCATAGGTCTACCCGTGAGGCTTTTACTAAATAGATGAGAAAAAAATGAAGGCAAATAAGAAATGAATAAGGAAAAAATAGTTTATATAATACAAAAGAATATAAAATATCCTCTTAAAGCTCCATATAATCCGACTAATAATTTTCCTGAATATCCTTTTGGCGATAAAGAATTAGATAGCTCTAACCTATTTTATAAAGAATTAAGAGAATTACTATATGAGATGGCTTTAGATAGAAAAAATTTTGGTAAGCCTTCTTGGAATCCTTTCAAAGAATTAATTAAGCCTGGAGATATGGTTGTTTTAAAACCAAATATGGTTATGCATAAAAGTGGCCTTTCACAATTTTCTACAGATTGCTTGATTACCCATGGTTCTATTATAAGAGCCATATTGGATTATGTATATATAGCTTTAAAAGGTAAGGGAAAAATTATTATTGCTGATGCACCATTGCAGAAATGTGATTTTTCAAAAGTAATTATAGAAAACGGAACAAAATCAATGGTAGATTTTTATAAAAAACATGGGATAAAAATAGAATTAATTGATTTTAGAAAAGAAAGAGCAATTACTGATTCAACTGGTCGAATAAAGGGCATTGAAAAGTTAAATGGGGATCCTCGAGGATATACAGTAGTTGATTTGGGGAAAGATAGTCTATTATACGATATTATTGATGATTATGAAAAGTTTAGAGTCACTAATTATAATCCAAATTTAATGAAAGAACACCATAATTCGGAGAAAAATGAATATCTAATTCCTAATACAATTTTAGAAGCTGATGTTATTATTAATTTGCCAAAACCTAAAACTCATAGAAAAGCAGGAATTACTGGAGCTATGAAAAATTTGGTTGGTATTAATGGCAGTAAAGATTGGCTGCCCCATCATAGAAGAGGTTCAAAATTTGATGGGGGAGATGAATATTTAAACCATAACTTGTTTAAAGAAATAAATGTTTCGTTACAAGAAAGAATAGATTTATCAGTAATAGAAAACAAGAAAATGAGAGCTTGTATAATTAGAAATATTCAAAAAGTAAATAGTATTTTTAGAAAATTATCAACAAAGGATAAATATTTAGAAGGTAGCTGGTGGGGTAATGATACTGTTTGGAGAATGGTATGTGATTTAAATAGAATAATAATTTATGCTGATAAAAAAGGATTTATGCAACAAACTTCCCAAAGAAAATATATTGCTTTTTTAGATATGATCATTTCTGGAGAAGGTGAAGGACCGCTGAGCCCAAGTCCTAAATATAGTGGAATTTTGATGTCAGGATTTAATCCTTTAATTATTGATACAGTTATGGCAACCATAATGGGATTTGATTTTAAAAAAATACCTAATATATATAAAGCGTATAGTATAAAGGAATATCCTATTTCAAATTATAATTATAAGGATATTAAAATTATTTCTAACAATAAAGCATGGTCTAAGAAAATTACTGATATCAATTTTGATGATACATTAAAATATAAGCCCTCTTTGGGATGGAAATTTCATATAGAAATGGATTAGCTTTGCCCAATTTATATTAAAAAGTAAGTAAGGGGTAAGATAAATGAATATAATCAGAAGTGCTTTATTACCTATTTTATATAGGTGGAGAGGTTCAAAGCAATTAGAATATTATAATTATTTAAAAAAGAATCAATGGAATTCTTCAGAGGAAAATATTCGAATACAAAAGAAGCTTTTATATAAAATATTAAAACATTCTTCTAAAAATATAACTTATTATAAGAATTTAAATATTGATATTAACAATTTTAAAGAAGACACAATTTTTGAAGATATCAAAAAAATTCCCTTTTTAACAAAAAAAGAATTAAGGGAAGAATATGACAATTTATACATAATTAATCCGAATTTAAAAAGAATTTATCCTAATGCTTCAGGAGGCTCTACAGGCGAACCTACTAAGTTTATGCAAGATAATTATTATAGTGATTGGAGTGCAGCAACAAAAATATTATTTGATGAATGGGCTGGAAGAAAAATAGGAGAACCTTTAATTATATTATGGGGGTCAGAGAGAGATATTTTAGGACAAACTGAAAGTGCTTCGCATAGATTAGCTAATTGGGTTCAAAATCTAAAATTGTTAAATTCCTTTCGAATGACTCAAGAAGATATGAAAAAGTATATTAAAGAAATAAATTCATATAAACCTAAAATGATTTTAGCCTATGTGCAATCTATTTACGAATTGGCAAAATTTATCCAAGATAATAAATTGCAAATTTATCCTCCTTCTTCAATAATGACTTCAGCGGGGACTTTATACCCAAAATATGAAGAACTTATTAAAAATGTTTTTCAATATCCAGTTTTTAATCGTTATGGCTCGAGAGAAGTTGGAGATATGGCTTGTGATTGTGAAAAACATGAAGGGTTGCATTTAAATGTTTTTTATCATTATATCGAAATTATTGATAAAAATGGAAAGAATTGCGAGCCTGGAAAAATGGGAGAGGTCGTAGTTACTGCTTTAAGAAATTATACTATGCCTTTAATACGATTTAAAATAGGAGATATGGCAATATTATCAAATAAAAAATGTTCTTGCGGCAGAGGTCTACCAATGATACATAAAATAGTAGGAAGAACAGTTGATATTTTTAGAAACAAAGATGGTCATCTAATTGATGGAGAATACTTTACTCATTTAATATATTTCAAAGATTATATAAAAAAATTTCAATTCATTCAAGAAAAAGAAGATAATATTATAGTTAAATTAGTTTTAGATAATAAAGAATCATTTGTAAAGAATAAAGAAGATTTTGATGAAATTACAGATAAAATTAAATTAGTAATGGGCAAAGATACAAAAGTAGAATATAACTTGGTTGATGAGATTTTGCCGACCAAATCTGGAAAGTATAGATATACTATCTCCAATGTTTATCATTGAATTTATAATTTGATTAAATTATGTAGGAGAAGTTGTAAGTGGAAAATAATAAAAAAAGAAATATAGCAATTATTGTGCCTAATTTAAGGGGTGGTGGTGCTGAAAGAGTAGTTTCTAATTTATCTCTTTATCTTTCAGATAAGAAATATAATAAGTATATTATTTTATATAGCGCCGAAAAAATAGAATATCCTTATAGAGGGAATTTAATAGATTTAAATATTAAAGCAATTAATAATCCTTTAGCTAAAATATTTACTCTTATAAGAAGAATATATAAATTAAAAAGAATTAAAAGAAAATTAAATATACAAACAAGTATAAGTTTTCTTGAGGCTGCAAATATAGTAAACATATTCAGTAAGGATAAAGATAAAGTTATTGTATCTATTAGGAATTTTAAATCAAAAAGCTCTAATGGCTTATACGGTAAGATATATAATTGTTTAATAAAGATGTTTTATAATCGAGTGGATATGCTGGTGGCAGTATCTAGGGGGTTAAGAAGGATTTAGTTGAAAATTATGAAATAAAAGAAAATAAAATTAAGGTAATATATAATTTGTATGACCTTGAAAAAATACAAAAATTAGCGGGAGAAAAAATAGAAGATAATTACAAAGACCTATTTAATTATCCTGTGATTATAAATGTTGGTAGATTAACCAAACAAAAAGGTCAATGGCAGATAAGGGCTTTTAAAAAAGTTAAAGAAGAAATAACAAATATAAAGCTTATAATTTTAGGAACGGGAGAATTGGAAGATTATTTAAATAAATTAATTGGTGAATTGAATTTGGAAAAAGATGTATATTTTTTGGGTTTTCAGGAAAATCCTTTTAAATTTATTTCAAAATCAAGAATATTTGTATTTCCTTCTTTATATGAAGATTTTCCAAACGCTTTAGTTGAAGCTATGGCTTGCGGGATTCCAGTAATTTCATCAGATTGCAAGTCAGGACCAAGAGAAATATTAGCACCAGAAACAGATTTAAGAATAGAAGCAAAAAAAGTGGAATATTCTAAATACGGGGTATTAATTCCAGTTTGTGACGATAAATATTATGACGCCCAACTTCCACTAACAACTGAAGAAAGGATATTGGCAAAAAGCATTGTAGAATTATATTCATCCAAGGACCTCTTAGAAAACTATACCGTTGAAGCAAAAGAAAGAGTAAAAGATTTTGATAAAGATAAAATTATTTTGGAGTACGAAAACATTTTAAAATAAATAATATTTTTATTTTGAAAGCGAGGGAAAAGAAATAGACTCGATTATAAATTCAGTTTTATTTTTATATATCCTTAGTCTTTATATTTTTACATTTGTGCCAGGTTTAAATCAGGTTTCAAATCTAATTGCGGGTGTATTTATTTTAATAGCAGCGACAAAGATATTATTACAAAGAAAAAAATTTATATTTATTAATAATAATAGTTTTTTACTTTTTTATTTTTTATTTATTACGGTTTGTGTTATTTCCTATTTTTATTCTTTAGAATCAGTAACCTCTGTAATTACGATAAAAACGCTCTCTTTATATTTTATTTTTATAGTAACTTTGGTTAATTATGTTGACGATTATGATAAACTAAGGAAATTAATTAAATATTTTATTTATTCAGGAATTATTGCTTCTTTTTATATTCTATTTAATTTTTTGTATAATTATGGTTTTTCTCATTTTTTTAGATTAGGTGGACTTTTAGGTAATTCAAATACTATAGGAATTATAATTGGGGTATCTACTACTTTCTCATTTTATTTTTTTGTTTTTGAAAAAAAATATTTTTACATATTTCCCATTATTATTACATTTATAATGGTTTTATTAACTGGTTCCAGGACGGCTTTAGTATTTGTTGTTTTAAATATTTTATTTTTAATTTATTTTAAAAACAGAAGTAGTTTTAAGGGAAAATTAAAGGCAGTAATCTTAATTCTTTTGTTATTCTTGTTATCTTACTATTTAATATTTAATATTCCTATTTTTTATACGGTAATAGGAAAAAGGGTAGAAAATTATATAGCTATTTTTAGTGGTAGTGGAACAAATGAAGGTTCGATTTTAATGCGAAACTATTTGATTAAATTTGGAATTGAAAAATTTAAAGAAAAACCTATTTTTGGTTGGGGCATAGCGAATTATAGAATATTATTAGGTCAGGATATCGGGCGCGAAACATATGCTCATAATAATTATATAGAGTTATTAGTTGATGTTGGCACTATTGGTATGGTTGTTTATTATTTGATGTATATTTTTAGCCTATTTAAATTAAAAAAAATAAAAATAGGAATATATAAAAATTATAAATATCTATTTATATCTCTGTTTTTATCTATTTTAATAATTGGTTATTCGTCTATTTATTATTATAATAAGCATTTTTACATTTTGCTTGCAATGGCTTCGGTATTAATTGGAAGAAATTCTAACAAAAAGAATATTATTATCTAAGACAATAAAAAGTAATACAAATAAATTAACAATATTGTTAAGGGAATAAAATATGGAACATATTATAAAGAAAACATTTCTTATAATTTAATTTAATAAAGGGAATTTAATTTAATGAATATATTATTATTTCTTGATGGACTCGGTAGCGGAGGGGCGGAAAGACAACTCGTTGAGTTGGCTAAAGGTTTAAAAGAGAAAGGTCATAATCCTAAAATTTTGATATATAGGCAAGTATATCATTATTTAAATGAATTAAAAGAAAATGATATACCTTTATTAGAACTTAGAAGAAATTGTAAATTAGATTTTAAATTTATTATATCTTTAATTAGAAAAATTAAAAAAGAGAATCCCGATTATATAATTTCTTTTAAAACTATTCCGAATATCTGGATGTTGTTAGCGGCTATTTTTACAAATTATAAGAATTTGATAATATCTGAAAGAAATATTGATTTGCAGTTTCATAATGATAAAGCATTGGTAGAAAAAATATTAAGTAAAAGGGCAAAATATATTGTTCCCAATAGTTATACCGCAAAATACATTCTTATTAATAAATTAAAATTTTCTGCAAATAAAATTAAAGTTATAAATAATGGTATTGATATTGTTAATTTTTTAAATATTAATGAAAATAAATTAAAAGAATATAGACATAATTTAAAAATAAAGAGTGAATTTTTTAATATAGGTTTAATAGGAAGAATAGAAAAGCAGAAAAACCATAAATTAGCGATTACTGCTTTGCATAAGATAATAGAGCAGAATCCGCAAAAAAACATAATGCTTCATTGTTTTGGGCCGAATAACGATAAAGAGTTATATGATAAATTATTAATATTAATTAAAAAATATAAATTAGGCAATCAAGTATTTTTTTACAATCCTATTACAGAAATTAAATATGTTTATAATCTTATGGATTTAATTATTTTGCCATCATTGTATGAAGGCTTTTCAAATGTTATTTTAGAAGCTATGTGTTGTTCTAAAATTGTTATTACATCCAATGTATCAGATAACGCAAATATAATAGATGATAGTATTAACGGATTTATTTTTAAAAGTAATGATTTAGAAAATTTTGTAAAGAAAATTAAAGCTGTAATTAATTTAAGAACTAACTTAAAAAAACAAATAGAAAAAAATGCTTTTAATAAGATTGTTAATAATTATTCTAGGGATATAATGGTTAATAAGTATGAAGAGCTTCTCAAAAATTAGTAATAATAAAATATTTGGTAAAATAGATAATTAATTATGAATTATTATATAATTTAGATATATTATTTTAAGTTAAGATTTATTTTTGTGGGTGATTTTTTGGTTAAAAGATTAAAACTTATTAAAAAATGGATAAAAATGTTAATGGGTAAAAGTGATTTACATGTGAATCAAGGCATAGGTAAAATTTATTCGAAAGAAGATATAAGGGGATATTATAATGATTTAACCAAAAAAGTAAATTGGCATGGGGAATTTGATAAAAATGGGATTCCTTTAAATGTTAAAGCAGATAGGGATAAAGTATATTTTTCGATTACTATTTCGCAATATGCTTTAGGCAATTTTGATCTATATTTGTTAACTAATGAGAGAAAATATTATAAACAATTTAAGAAATCAGTTGATTGGTTATTAAATAATCAAGATGTTCAGGGTGGATGGGATATTTCGAATGTATTAGGCAGCAAATATTCAGCCATGGCACAAGGAGAGGGAATATCTGTTTTAGTAAGAGCTTTTAAAGAAACTAAAGATAAAAAATATTTAAACGCAGCTATTAAAGCAACTAATTTAATGATAAAACCTATAAATAATGGTGGAACTACAAGGTATATTAATAATAATATATACTTTGAGGAATGTGTAAACACAGAGCCTTCATTAATTTTAAATGGGTGGATTTTTGCTATCTTTGGTCTATTCGACATTACAAAATTAACTGATGATATAATATATAAAACTATATTAAGTAAAACATTGAAAACTTTAGAAAACGAGCTTGATAAATATGATGTTGGTTACTGGAGTTATTATGATCAATGTGGGCATCTATCAAGTCCTTTTTATCATAAGTTACACATTGCACAACTGGATGTATTGTATGAATTATTTGGTATCGGAAAATTTAAATTAATGAGTGGTAAATGGAAATTATATTTGCATAATAGATTTAAAATGAATAAAGCAATTATTTTGAAAGTTTGGCAAAAAATTAAAGAACCAGGAGAAATTATAATTATAAAATAAAAATATAGGGATATTATATTGGAGGTTACAATGTGGGGAGAATATTAGTTACAGGTGTAGCTGGTTTTATTGGTAGCAAAGTTTCAGAGATGCTTCTTAAAGAGGGATATGATGTTATAGGGGTAGATAATCTTAATGACTATTATGATACGAGGCTCAAGTTGTGGCGTCTTGATAATTTAAAAAAACATAGCAATTTTAAATTTTATAAAATTGATATTGAGAATTATGATAATTTGAATGCAATATTTAAAGAGCACTCTCCTGAAGCGGTAATTAATTTAGCAGCTCGGGCGGGAGTACGTTATAGCTTGGAAAATCCATTTATTTATCTTTCCACTAATGCGGGAGGCACTTTAAATTTATTAGAATTATGCAATGAATATAATGTAGCAAAATTTATTTTAGCCTCAACTTCATCTCTTTATGCCGGTCAAAAAATGCCTTTTAAAGAAGAATTGCCGGTGAATACTCCTATATCTCCCTATGCTGCCTCAAAAAAATCTGCGGAAGCAATGGCCTATACTTATCATTACTTATATGGAATTGATGTAACAATTTTAAGATACTTTACTGTTTATGGACCAGGGGGAAGACCGGATATGAGTATTTTTAGATTTATTAAATGGATTGAGGAAGGTTCTCCCTTGGAGATTTTTGGAGACGGTAACCAAGAAAGAGATTTTACTTACGTTGATGATATCGCCAAAGGGACAATTAAAGCATTAAAACCTGTAGGATATGAAATTATTAATCTAGGAGGCAATAAACCTTATAGACTTAACGAATCTATAAAATTAATGGAGAAATATATTAGAAAAGAGGCTAAATGTAATTATAAAGAATTTTATAAGGCTGATATGAAAGCTACCTGGGCAGATATTGAGAAGGCAAAGAATCTTCTTGGTTGGCAACCTCAAGTAAATTTGGAAGAAGGAATAAAAAGAACAGTAGAATGGACAAAAGACAATTGGGAATGGATTAAAAGTATAAAATTAAGATAATTTAGTTGCTTTAACAATAATTTCTCACCGGTAAAAGAGGGGATAAAAGTAGTTTCTTATTATCTGGATAACTCGACGCCGAAGAAAGATTTTAGTAATCAGAGTAATAAGTTACCTGAAAATAAAACTTCAGGAAATAAAATATTATCCTAATGGGAAATATATAGAAATAGGTATAAAAAATGATCATTTTCATTTGTATATTATAATTTCCCCAAAGTTTGCAATAATTAAAGTAACGGAAACAATAAAAATGAATACTAGCAAAACAGTTAGACTAAAATTTACTTTATTTGATAAAGTATATAAGAATGTCAAAATAATATGAGCAAAAAGCTATTTTGTTTTCACAATGGGAATAAACAAAAAGATAATCAAAAAAATACATAAAAATGCAAGACAAAGAAGATATAAGACAAACAGAACTTGAATTGTAAAGTGATATATTTATAAGAATAGACACCTTAATAAATTATAATTCTATCTTTGTAAAAATGGTTTTATAGGCAGAATGGAGGATAAATATGCAAGTTTTAATTACGGGTGGAGCAGGCTTTATCGGAAGTCATTTAATTGATTTATTGATTTCTAAAGATTATAAAGTAACAGCAATCGACAATCTTTCCTTGGGCAAGATAGATAATATAAATCATTTAATAAATAATAAGAATTTTAAATTTATCAAAGAAGATTTATTTACTCCATTTTTTAATATAATAAAAATATGAAACTAAGAAAGTAAAAAACTAAAAAAGTTCTACTTTGAGCGAAAAGTATTGTAGCTGTAGACTAATCAGGAAAGTGATTATACATCCAGACAAATTAAAGAGAAATTTCTAGTTTAATTAGACGACGTTTACTAAATAGTATATATGGTTGTAAAAATAGGGGAGTTGTGAACTAATTATCTATCTTCTACCCGATTTGAATTACTTGAAAGATATTTTTATACTTTAATAAAATTAAACAAAAAACTATGATTATAATATAACTAATAAAGAGAAACCTATGCTATATGATATCACATTTCTTAATTAGTATGGAGGATAAATATGAAATCTACTTTAAAACACAGAGATGCAAATATTCTTGTCGAAGAATTAAAATCTGGTAAAAATAAAATATATGTAAAGCCTATAAATAATGATTTATTTGTGTCCATAAATACATGTGAGACATCTTATCCTATAGATTTGATAGGTAAGATTTTACAATTAAAAGGACCTGCTTATTTATGTGATGAAATTTTGCGAGATGAATCACCTGATTATGTTTGCAAAAATTTAAAATATAATTTATTAAGTTATTTAAATAAAGAAGAATTTAAAGGTAAAAGATTACTTGATTTCGGTTGTGGTGGTGGAGCATCTACAATGATACTCGCTAGAATGTTTCCACATACTGAAATAGTTGGGATAGATATAGAAGAAAAACTACTATCTATTGCGAAACTTAGAGCCAATTATTACGGTTATAAAAACTTGCAACTAATAATTTCTAAAAATCCCAATGGATTACCTCCAAATATAGGATGTTTTGATTATATTGTATTAAGTGGTGTATATGAACATTTTTTACCAAATGAACGTAGAATACTATTACCAGAACTTTGGAATATATTAAAAATAGGTGGAATCTTATTTTTAAATCAAACTCCTTATAGATATTCTCCTATTGAATCACATACAACTGGAGATTTACCATTTATTAATTATTTGCCAGATAGAGTGGCTCTTTTTTACGCTCAACAATTTTCCAAAAGAAAGTTGAAGAATAATAGTTGGGAAGATTTGTTACGAAAAGGAATAAGAGGAGGGAGCGTTAAAGAAATTTTTAAAATATTAGGACATTGTCCTCAAGAACCAATTCTTTTAGATCCTTCTAAATTTGGAATGAAAGATAGAATAGATCTTTGGTATATAAAATCATATAAGACCAGATTTATATTAATTAAGAAATTAATCCTATTTTTAACTAAGCTTTTGAAAATTTTAACAGGAATAATTGTATTACCTGGGTTATCATTAGCTATTAAAAAAAGTAAAAAAAAACTTTAGATCATTCTTTAATTGTATTACTTTTAAAAAGATATTATTAAAGAAATTAGGTTTATATATATGAAAAAATATTGGTTACAGGTACAGCAGGTTTTATTGGTAGTAAAGTTTCAGAGATGCTTCTTGAAGATGGCTATCAAGTTATAGGCGTGGATAATATTAATAATTATTATGATATAAATCTAAAATTATGGCGTCTTGATAATTTAAAACAGGATAACGGTAGTCAGAGTAGAGACTTTACTTATCTTGATGATATTGCCGAAGGGACAGTTAAGGCTTTAAAACCAGCAGGATATGAGATAATTAATTTGGGAAATAATAATCCCCATAAATTATCTAAAGCTATAGATTTAATTAAAAAATATACTGGCAAGGAAGCTCAGTTTAAATATAAAAAATTTCATAAAGCTGATATGAAAGCTACCTGGGCGGATATTAATAAAGCAGAACGACTTCTTGATTGGCAGCCTAAGGTTAGTTTGGAAGAAGGAATAAAAAGGACAGTAGATTGGACTAAAGATAATTGGCAGTGGGTTAAAAATATAGAACTAAATTAAATATTATTTATACAAAAATTATAAATAATTTTTTGAAAGAGAATTTATGAAAAATAAAAAAATATTTATATGTGGAAATTTTGGATATAAAAATAATCAAATTGACGGGCAAACCATAAAAACAAGAATACTAAAAGATACTGTAGCTAAACAAATAGGATTAGAAAATATTGTTTATGTAGATACTTCATATATAAAATTGAGGCCACTCTCTGTTTTTATTAAAATATATAAAAATTTTAGGAGATGTTCTAATATAATTATGCTTCCCGGTAGCGGAGGGTTAAGAGTATTTTTGCCTTTATTTATAAGATGGAAAATAAAATATAAAAAAGATCTCAGATATGTTGTAATTGGTGGGTGGTTGCCTAATTTTTTAACAGAAAAGAAAAAATATTTAAATTTATGTAGAGAATTAGATGGAATCTATGTTGAAACTAAATTTATGAGAGAAAAATTACAGAAATTAGGGTTAATTAATGTATTTATTCTTCCTAATTTTAAACAATTTACTTTTAAAAAATCAGTTAATAAAGTTATTAATCCTATTAAGCTTGTTTATTTTTCAAGAATATGTGAGGAAAAAGGAATTGAATTAGCTATTAAAGCAGTGGATAATATAAACAAAGATAAAAAAGATATTAAAATTAAATTTGATATATATGGTCCAATAATGAAAGACTATCAATATAATTTTAGAAAAATACTTGCTAAATGTGGAGAATTTATTTCTTATAAAGGAATTTTAGAACCAATAAATAATAATATTTATGAAAATTTATCAAATTATGATTTAATGATTTTCCCAACTTTTTATAAGGGAGAAGGCTTTGCAGGAGCTATTCTTGATTCTTTTATTTCAGGAGTTCCGGTTTTAGCATCAGATTGGAAGTATAATAATGAAATAATTAAAGAAAATATAACTGGTAAATTATTTGTTTCCAAAGATATTCAAGACCTTACTAATAAATTAAAATTTCTAATAGATAATCCAGATTTAATTTATAAAATGAAAAAGAACTGTTTAGAAGAGGCAAAAAAATATAATGCTGATTTTGTGTTAGATAGTTTAATTAAAGATATTGGATTAAAAGAATAAATATTCTAAATTTTTAATTACATTGCATTAATTTTGAGTAATATTTACTATCTAAGGTAAAATAGAAATGAAAAATTAATTTATATTTTTTATTTAAATTATTCATAAGGGAGGTATTATGAAAATAGCAATAATTGGTACCGGCTATGTCGGCTTAGTAACTGGGGTATGCCTGGCAGATTTTGGCAATAATATAATTTGTGTAGATAATGATAAAGAAAAGATCGATATTCTAAATAGTGGGAAATTGCCTATTTATGAACCAGGACTAAAAGAAATAATAGAAAGAAATAGGCATTACAAGAGGATAGAATTTACCACTGATATAAAATATGCCGTTTCCCATAGTGAAGTGATATTTATAACTGTGGGAACTCCGGAAAAAGAAGATAGTAATGCAGATTTGAAATATGTCTTTGAAGTGGCAAAAGATATAGCCTGTTATATGAATGGATATAAGGTAGTAGTTGATAAATCTACTGTTCCTATTGGGACTGGTAAGAAAGTAAAAGAGATAATTCAGAATATCTTAAAGGATAGAAAGGTAAATTATAAATTTGATATAGTTTCTAACCCAGAATTTCTAAGAGAAGGAAAGGCTTTATATGATTTTATGCATCCCGATAGGATAGTAATAGGAAGTGAAAGTAAAAAGGCAATAGAAATTATAAAAGAAGTATATCGGGTATTAAAATTAAATGATATTCCTTTTATAACTACTAACTTAGAAACTGCAGAGATGATAAAATATGCCTCTAATGCATTTTTAGCTATGAAGATAAGTTATGTAAATGAAATAGCTAATTTATGTGAAAAGATAGGAGCCGATATTCAAGTGGTTACCAGTGCTATGGGGAGAGATGGTAGGATATCTCCCAAGTTTTTACATTGCGGACCGGGATATGGGGGAAGTTGTTTTCCTAAAGATACTAAAGCATTGGCAAGGATAGGAAGAGAGAATAATTCACCTATAACTTTAATAGAATCTACCATAAAGGCCAACCAAAATCAAAAACTTAAAATGGTAGAAAAGATAGAAAAGACAATGGAAAATGTTAAAGATAAAACTATAGCTATTCTTGGTTTAGCCTTCAAACTGGAAACCGATGATATTAGGGAAGCACCTTCGATGGTTATTATAGAAGAATTATATCAAAGAGGAGCAAAAATAAGGGCTTTTGATCCTCAGGCAATGGAGGAAGCAAAGAAAAAATTAAAAGATTTAAAAGGAATAACATTTTGCAAAGATGAATATGAAGCAACAGAGGGAGCAGACGCTCTGGTAATAATTACCGAATGGAATCAATTTAGAAGGTTAGATTTTGCAAGGATAAAAAAAATAATGAAAGATAGCTTTATATTTGATTTACGAAATATATATTCCAAAGAGATTATAGAAAAAGAGAATGGTTTTAAATACTTTTCTGTGGGGAGATAATAGAAATAAAAAAATATAAATTTGCTTTGATAGGTTGTGGACGAATATCGTATAAATATATAAATGCCATTAATACAATTGAAAATGCTGAATTAGTGGCAGTTTGTGATTTAAAAGTATAAAAGTAACTTGTCTTTAGTATTAGAATTTATTAGAAAATAAATTTAAAGGACATCACTTTATTTATTTAAAAAGATCATTAGAAAATAATAATTGCTGTAAATATAATTTAACTAAAGGAGATTATTTTATGAATATTCTCTATATTCATCAATATTTTACTACTCCAGAAGAAGGTGGAGGAACTCGTTCCTATGAATTTGCTCGAAATTTGGTGAAAAAAGGCCATAAGGTAACAATATTAACTGGTTCAAAACTGAATAATTCTTTGGTTAATAAAAAGAATAAAATTGATGAATATATAGAAGGCGTGCATGTTATATATCTCAAAACACCTTACTCAACTTATATGCCTTTTAAAAAACGTTTATATAGTTTTGTGAATTTTAGTTTACACGCTACTTTAGTTGGAATTAAGTTAAAAAAATATGATTTAATATTTGCTACATCTACGCCATTGACTGTCGCAATACCTGGGATCATTTTATCTTTTTTAAAGCGTGTTCCTATGGTTTTTGAAGTTCGTGACCTATGGCCAGAAGTTCCCATTCAAATGGGTATTATTAAAAATCCTATATTAATTAAGTTTTTACGTTGGTTTGAGGCTTTTACATACAAAAATGCATGTCACATTATCGCACTATCTCCAGGGATGGTTAAAGGGATTTTAGCTACCGGAGTTGCAGGAAATAAGGTAACCATGATTCCTAATTTTTGTAATCTTGACTTTTTTAAACCAGGAAAGTCAAATATTAATAACTTAGGAAAATTAGAATATAATAATAATCCTATCATCGCTTATTGTGGTGCAATGAGTTATGCTAACAATCTTGAACTAATTATACATGCTGCTGAGAAATTACAAAAAATGAACAACCCGGTTATTTTTGTGATTGCAGGAGAGGGAATGTTAAAACCAAAATTAGAAGAACTTACAAAAGTTAAAAAACTTAAAAATGTTATTTTTTTAGGTAAAATAAATAAATATGAAGTAATTGAGCTTTATAGAAAAGCAATTGCTTGTCTTATTCTTTTCAAGAATTTACCTATTTTAAGTACAAATTCCCCTAATAAATTTTTTGATGCGATATCTACAGGTAAACCAATTATTACCAATATGGGTGGTTGGATTGGAAAACTTGTTGAAAGTTATAAAATTGGTTTTTCTTTAGAAAATGATAATCCTCAAGCTATTGTTGAAGCAGTAATAAAAATGTCCAGTATGAATGAAAACCAACTTGAAGAAATGGAACAGAATGCACGTAAATTAGCAGAAGAAAAATTTAATAGTGACGATATGACTGATAAACTTGAAATGATATTTAAAAAGGCAATAAAATCTTCTTCGAAGTAATATAATAAATTGTAAGACATAATCTAAAAAAACAAAGAAATGAGTTAGGAAAGAATGGGAGAAAATTTTTAGAGGAAAATTTAGGCGTAGAAAGAGCATATCAGAGTATTAGTAAACATTTTAAGTGAAAGTAAAAAAAGAAAGAAAAATAAGATGGCATACCTAAGAAACTAAATGCACCTTTTTGATATAAATAAGGGAGATTATTAAAATAATTTATAAAAAATCAAGATTTTTTATAAAACGAATATTTGATATATTAGCAAGCGGGATAGCTTTGATTGTATTAATACCCATCTTTGCTGTAATAGGAATATTTATTAAACTGGATTCTAAGGGACCGGTATTTTTTATTCAGGAAAGAGCAGGGAAAGATGGTAAAATATTTAAGGCTTATAAGTTGAGGACGATGGTAGATAAAGCAGTAGAAATTGATGGTAAAAAAATAAGTGAAAGTGATTCGCGAATTACAAGAGTAGGAAAACATCTGCGATGGGGGATTGATGAATTACCTCAGTTAATAAATGTTTTTAAAGGAGATATGAGTTTAGTTGGTCCTCGACCTGCATTAATAGGACAGGTTAAACGATATTCTAAAGAACACAGACGGAGATTAGAAATGAAACCAGGAATTACCGGATGGGCTTTGATTAATGGTAGGAATACATTGACCTGGCCAGAGAAGATAAAGTTAGATATTTGGTATATTGATCACTGGTCATTATGGTTAGATTTTAAAATATTATTTAAAACCATCTGGGTAGTTATTTTTACACGAGAGGGGCTTTATGGAAAAGACGGTGTTAATACAGGATATTCGGAAGACAAATAAGATAATAAGCTTAAGAAAAAATGTTATAAAAAATTTGCATTATATATTATTTTGTGGTATATTTTTTATTAGATATTTTATTCGTTCAATGAATGAATGTGGAGTTTGCTATGAATATCGATTTTTTGAAAAAATTAAGATTTTTCAATCCTACCAGTGAACTTAAAATATTGTTGTTGTTAGAACAGATTCAAAATTCAAATAAAATCACTCAAGACAAGTTAGCCCACTATATACATTCAGCTCCTTCAATGATTAACGCTTATATAAAGCAACTTGAAAGAGAAGGATTCTTGATAAAGAATAAAAAAACAAAAAGAAATGTTGAATATATAATTACCAAAAAAGGGATCGATAGAAAAAATTATTTATTGGTTACTTATATGAATGAGTTAATCGAGTTATATAATTTAACAAAAATAAATATCGAACTTTTTGTAAAAAATTTGATAAAAAGAAATTATAAGAATTGTGTTTTTTATGGAGCTGGAGAAACAGCTAAGGTTATAATTAAAGTAATTAAAGATATGTCAAAATTAGATTTTAAATTAATGTTTTTAGTTGATGATGATATAAATAAACAGAATAAAAAGTTTATGGGTTATGATGTATTTAGTCATAATAAATTAAAGAAATGCAATATAGATGCTGTTATAATTACAAGTTGTGTTTACGAAAAAGAAATTAGGAATAAATTGAAAACATTGAATTATTCTAATGAAAAAGTCATCAGGTTTTTTGATATAAAATAATCTTTTATACATTTTTATGAAAATAATAATAGTTTATTTATTTGAATAAATTTATTGGAGTTCAGTTATGAATGTGAAAATTGCAAAAATTGAGTACTATCTACCCGAAACTATCATTACTAATGATGATTTAGAAAAGGAATTTCCAGATTGGTCATCAGATAAAATTGAAAAGAAAATAGGAATAAGAGAAAGACATATAGTTAAAGAAAACGAGACAGCATTTGATTTGGCTTTAAGGGCTTCACAAAAAGTTTTAAAAAACTATAACAAGGACAAGATAGATTTACTAATGTTATGCACTCAAAGTCCGGATTATTATTTGCCTACAAGCGCTTGTATTTTACAAGACAAATTAGGCCTTAAAACAAATATTGGAGCGTTTGATTATAATTTAGGGTGTTCTGGCTTTATTTATGGCTTGGCATTAGCAAAAGGTCTCATATTTAGTAACATTGCTACTAATATTTTATTGATTACTTCAGAAACATACACTAAACATATTCATCCTAAAGATAAGAGCAATAGAACCATCTTTGGAGATGCTGCAGCTACTGTTATTATTGAAAAGTCAGAAGAAGAACATATAGGCGAATTTGTTTTAGGAACAGATGGAAGTGGTTATAAAAATCTTATTGTTCCCAATGGAGGATTGAGAAATAGATACAATGTTAATGCTAAGGAAATTGATGATAATTCTGGTAGCATTAGGACAGATAACAATATTTATATGAATGGACCGGAAATCTTTAATTTTACTATTAAAGCAGTGCCAAAAGTTGTTTTGGAAACATTAAAGAAAAATAATATAACTTTGAATGAGGTAGATTATATAATCTTTCACCAAGCTAATAAATATATGAATGAGTATTTAAGAAAAAAAATAAATATTCCCAAAGATAAGTTTTGTTTAAATTTATTGCATACTGGCAATACTGTTTCTGCCACAATTCCGATAGCAATTAAAGATTGTTTAGATAATAGTATTATAAAAAAGGGGGATAAAATTCTAATTGTAGGTTTTGGAGTAGGATATTCCTGGGGAGGAACAATAATAAAACTATATTAAGGGAAAAGATATAATGGAAAAAATGAAGACAAAAGATTTTATAAAGGAATTAAAAGAAGCTTTAGAAATAGAAGATGAAGATCAAGAAATTACTTTAGAGACTAATTTAAAAGATTTAGAAGAATATGACTCTTTAAGTATATTATCTATTATTGCTATGATTGATAAAAATTTTGGTAAACAAATACCGTCATCAGATTTTATTAAAATAACAACAATTAAAAGTTTAAGTGATTTAATTGGGAAAGAGTATTTCCAATAATAAAATTATATTTAATAGAAAAAGAGGAGAATTTATGGCATTACTGAAGTTTAAAAAAGTCGGTATTTCTGGAATATCGGCTTGTGTTCCCAAGAATACAATCAAAAATGAACATTTTACCGAAATATTTAGTGAGAAATCCCTTAAAAAAGCAATAAAGACAACTGGCATTATTGAAAGAAGGATATCCGATAAAGATAAATGTTCATCAGACTATTGTTACGAAGCAGCTGATAATCTTCTTGAGGAAATGAAGATTGATAGAAATTCGATCGATCTTCTTAT
>SDBS01000156.1_pt1 | contig 56999 bp, 58 predicted proteins | sample 2277091 | NCBI WGS metagenome assembly SDBS01 (sample SAMN10404972, study PRJNA504765) | marine sediment metagenome | isolation source: marine sediment core GS10_PC15, 163 cmbsf | place: Arctic Ocean: Southern Knipovich Ridge | collected 2010 | reverse complement strand
ATGTTTTTATCAGACATAATTGGGTGCATTACTTTTCTAGAAGTTTGATTATGGCGTATTCAGAAGCTCGTTGCATGCTTAAAGTCAAAAGGTGTCAGGCATAACTATACCAACCTTTCTACTAAGAAAGGTTGGTATGGTTATTCCTGACACCTTTTGACTTTACAAAAATGGGTATCATGGTAAAATTCCGGCCGATTTTATATTAACCATACTATTTTGAGGACTACACATGAACAGAGATTCTGGCTTTTTTGGTAAAATAGCCCAACATAAACTCGCCATTATGACTGAAGCCGTTTTAGCATTAACGATTATGTTTTTCTTTAATTCTGAAACAGACGTGAATTATGCGCTCTTTGTTTCGTTTGGACTAGCATTACTGCCACTTGGGCTTTTAGAGCTTTATAATACGATCGCAAGCCTTATTAACATTTCAAAAAAGTCTGGAGCCCATAATTTTTGGCATAGTCTTTTAGGATTTTTAGCAGCAAGCTCGGCGGTGTTTCCAATTGCCTTGACGATCGGTTTTCATTTTGCTGATTGGAATCCATTATTATTCTCCATGGCAACGGGATTTCTCGCACTAAAGGGGATTGAGCATGTGATTTTCGAAGCCGCAACGGGCATCGGTTCTTTTGGCGGTTTATTTATTAAAAACGCTCTATTAAAAGTTTTGGGCTTTTTAGCACTGGCCTTTGCGATTCATGGCATGGGGCCGAGCTTCCTTGCTAATGGCTTAATGACTGCACAATTTACATTGTTCTTCTTATCTGGTGTGTGTTACGCACTCGACACACTTTACAAAATATTCCAGTCAAAAAGACCTGCTTAATTCGCATTCATCATTCCGCGGCTTAAGCCGCGGAATCTATTACATCCAACAAGAAACTTACAAAGTCGTGACTTGTCCCTACAATTGACTGGTAAATAGAGAAAGAACAAAAACTTGATATGGTGGGTTTTTATAGGAGCAACACAGTTGCTACTCCTATAAACAAAAGATATGTTATTCGTCAGATTCTAGTTCGATGGCTGGAGTTAAGTCTTCTTCTGGACCTACTTCAGATTCGATAACAACTTTGATCATAACACTTACATCGCTGTGGAACATGAGCTCGACTTCAAACTCGCCCACTTCATGAATCGGACCTTCATGCAGAACAACTTCTTTCTTTTCAATATCTAAATCTTTGGCGTGGAGCGCTTCAACAATTTCACGCACACCAACCGAACCAAACAGCTTACCTTCATCGTGAGCCTTGGCTGTAATTGCTAATGATACGTCTTTAAAAGGTTCAGCACGTTTTTCTGCAGCACTTAGAACTTCTTTTGCAGCCTTTTCAAGCTCAGCTCGTCGCGCTTCGACTTCTGATAAATTTTCTTTCGTTGCAGGCACTGCTTTGCCATGGGGCACTAAAAAATTTCGACCGAAACCTGGCTTAACATTAACTGTGTCGCCCAAATCACCCAGATTATGGATTTTTTCTAATAAAATAACTTTCATAATATATACCTCTAAAAATTAGGCCCATCGTTTTCTAATAATAGGCAAAACCGTATCAAACATTGCAAGCAAAACAAGCAAACCACCGATCACAAATGGCAGCACCATCGCTAACACAATCATAATCATATAAAACAACCAAACAAGCGATGGTTTCAAGCGGCAAAAAAACCCATGAATACAACCAATTCCAACAATCAGAAAAGGCAATATGACAACCGGCATCACATCTTTAAATGCTGCTGGCCCCCAAGATGCCAAAACAATCACAAGAACCAAAACAATTGGCGCAAGATAATTGAGCCGCAATTGTAACCATTCTTGCATTAAACGCCCCGGAAACAATAATCTCGCTTGTAACATGCGTGCAAAAGCTAACTCAACCAATACCGTGAAAATAATATAGCTCGCTTGAACACCCGTTGCATAATATGCCGCAGCATTAACTAATGGCTTCAATTGATCTGCCGGTAAAGCAAAACCACCCAAATGGTTTTCCATCAACTTCATGACATGCAACAATTTTGCAGCCCAATAGGCTTGAAGCTCTGGCATAAACCAATGTGCCGCTAAAACCCCAATAAGCGCAACTAATGACAAGCCTTCAAGCACATAAGTCCACTTTGCAAATCGTCGCAAAACAATTGCCAACAACCAAACCAAAAGACCACCAAGCGCAATGTTGAGTACAAGTGGCAGCCATATCCCTTTAATTGCATAAACAACATAGGGTAATGCCGCCCACATTAGCACCAAAAAACCTTCGTAGGGTCCTTTACATAAAGTAATTAAGCCGATAATAACAATACTAACCCAACCAAAAAATGGCAGCATTGTGAATAACAAAGCAACCATTATTGCTTGTCTTCGACCTCGCAGTACATATTTTGCAAACTGATTAAGTAACATAATAATCTTTAATTCGTTTACTTATGACTATCACAGTAAGGCAATAACGATAAAAACCGAGCGCGTTTAATGGCATTCGATAATCGACGTTGAAATTTTGCACTTGTCCCAGTAATTCGACTTGGAACAATTTTTCCTGTTTCCGATATAAATTTTTTCAAAAGCTCAATGTCTTTGTAGTCTACATCTTTAAGGTTATTAACTGTAAAATAACAAACTTTTTTTCGTTTAAAATATGCCATGACTTATGCCTCCTCGCTTGTTTGTTTATCATCATTTTCAAGTTTTGCAGGTTCTTTTGGCTCAGCAGGCTGCTCTCTTTTCGTGTAAGATGGCCTGTCATTAGGCTTGTGTTCTTTTGCTAATGGCGATGTTTCAGTCACTGCTTCATCTTGACGAATCGTCAAATGTCGAATAATGGCATCGTTAAAACGAAAACCATCTTCTAATTCGTCTAATGCTTCTTGATTACATTCGATATTCATCAACACATAATGTGCTTTGTGAATTTTGCTGATTTGATAAGCAAGTTGTCGTCTGCCCCAATTTTCAAGACGATGAATCTGTCCACCATGACCCGTTATCATAGTACGATAACGCTCGATCATTGCTGGAACTTGCTCACTTTGATCCGGATGGACCATGAAAACGATTTCATAGTGTCGCATAATATGCCCCTTACGGTTAAATAAAGCCTCCCGCTACGAGCGATGAGGCAAGGATGCCAGGACATTTGTCATGTCCCAGAGGGCGAGCATTGTATATTATTGTATCTTCACTTGACAAGTCTTTTCGCAATCGCCAGAATAGCGACCTTTGTAGGGGCTGTACCAGACTTAGCCCCAGAATGGCTACGTAGCTCAGCTGGTTAGAGCGCAGCACTCATAATGCTGAGGTCGGTGGTTCGAGTCCACCCGTAGCTACCACTTTTAACCAATAAAACGATGTTTTATTGGTTAAAAGTGTCCCGGCATAGTGACGCCAACGGCGTTACGAAGCCGAACGTGTCCCGGCGTAGCTCGAAGAGCGAAGCCGGACTGTCTCAAGCAGCCATCCATGGAGCTTTTTCTAACTCAATGCTTTACGTGTCGCAAGTTTACGAGTCATAAAATTACGAGTCAATCCAGCACGCTAGAAGACAGAATGATAATGGGCGTATTTTCAGAAAGCGGCGGCAATTGGTTAATATCTTTTTTTGGTTTGCTCAAACCCAACCTTTTCAAACCCTACCTACTGCTCAAGATTTGTCTAACTTTTCACCCCTAACACTTCATTGCACAACAATTAGAATCATTTGATAAAAAGTTTGCATTTTATCGCTATTTTTTAGCAAGTTTCTATTGCTAAACTCAAGCACTCAGTCTATCGTTTTAGTGTTGTTCAAGGAATGAGGACATGATGAAGAAAAATAAAATTTTGCTCGTGGATGATGAGGAAATCAGCTTAAAAGCGCTAAGTGAATACTTAGAAGAAGCTGATATGCCATTCGATATTGCCCATGACGGTCAAGCTGCGGTGGATAAGCTAGTCGCCTGCCCCAACTTGTATGGCGCAATTGTTTTAGACTGGATTATGCCAAACATGAGCGGCATGGATGTTTTAAAAAAGATCAAGAATTTAAATACTCTCAAGCATATTCCAGTGATTATGCTAACCTGCGTTAGCGAGTCTGCAGATATTCTTAGCGCTCTTAAAGCTGGAATTTTCGAATACTTAACAAAACCCGTTGATAAAAAGATACTAATTCAATTAATCGAACAAGCGAAAAAAGAAAATCATTTGTAAAACCAAATTCATTCGCCCAAAACAATCTATTAATATCGACTACGAGCAACGCGGCTTCCAGAGAACTTAACGACAGGTTTATAAGACCCAACGCGTCTATAAGGCCTAGCAGCATAATGTCGTCCACCACCTGCAGGCAAATAACAGCCAGATAGCCCAACTAAGCTTATAGAAACGAATACAAATATTATTATTTTTATTAATGTTTTCACTCTCACACTCCACCACAAAGTTGTTTTAACCCTATTTCGAATCAGGCTGAGTATAGTACAAGAAACCTGATTCGCAAATAATTACTCCAGACTCTTCCCAACATGATATCCGGCTACAGCACCGGCTCCGGCACCAACAGCAGTTCCAACATGACGACCTCTAACGTGATGACAACCCGCCAAACCGAGTAAAATCAACGAAAAGCTTAAGGCTATTACAATTTTCATACCAAATCCTCCTTGCCAATAAATCCGACATATAATTTATCATACACCGGATCTTATCAAAAAGTCATTTATTTGCTGCATCGAAATAAACGGCCATTTTTTGATTTAAAATCAAATAGTTGCTTCATTCTCTGCACCAACAAACAAGCATGAAAGTTTTTATTAACCTTATTTCTATTCATGTACTATAATTTAGCATCAAAGTATCCAGTAACATAACAAAAAGAGCAAAAAAATAATGAAAAATAATGATACGCAAGAAGTAAAAATAAATTTTATTCTTTCAGCCAAGCTTGCGGCAAATGAATATTCTCTTTCTACCAATAAATTTTTTCGTAGCCCCAGTCACGACTCCCGGGAGCTGGCGAATACAATCAAAGATTTAAACACCGAAGAGAAGATCGATGAAAATTTCGCAACACTAGCAAACGCCATGTTAAATTATATTTTTAAAATAGCTTCTCGAGATCTAAACTCTACTTCTGATCAACCAACTTTTTATAAGAATTATATCGAGGCCTTATATTTTGTCTTATTAGCAACAATTGATAAGAACAATATTGCAATCGATTTTAAAATTAAAGTTGGGAACGAACTGAAATCTATCGAAGATGTTCTTCTCACCTACACTGCTAAAGAAAACCCCATCTTTAAGAAAAAACCCTTAATTGAAACTGGCAACCAACTATTATTTCTTCTCAAACATCTACCAAAAGACCGATTAAACACTTTTATAAAAGACAACAGTAATAATAAGGATTTGATACAGGCTTCACTCAAACAAATCGCATGGATGACTGAAGAATTCGACAATATAAGGTTAGGAGAAATTATTGAAAAATTTACTCCATCGGCCGATGGCGAAGCAAATAAAAGTGAAATTCTAACTAACGCATTCGAATTTCTAATAGGTACAGGTATGAATACGGAAAGACTGCTTGTGCTCGTAGATAATGGTGCTGATATTAATCGAGATAGTCGTTTTGGAACCTTACTTCAACAACTACTTATGTCACCTAAGGGCTCTTCATCTGAAATAACAAAACTGATCTCTAAATATGACCTAGATTATAAGAGGGGATATACATATTCTCCTATTACCAATGCTTGTAATCTGACCGCCTATTTTAAAGCAGTGGCTAAAAAATCCATGATTAAAGATTCTAAAACTGCTGCTAAAGTTTTAATGAACTCCATCATAAGTATAGGTACTGAGATCCAAAATCCTAGCGCTACAAGCCAATTATTTACGGCTCATCTTAAAAAAGATCTTGCGAACATTGTCATTCATGCTTACGAGGACTTTTTCAAAGACGAAGGCGATCTTTACCCCCTACTTAAAGATTTTATCAATTCAGCAGAGAAGTATAGTCATCTTGTTAAAATTAAAACAATGATTAATGCGCTAGAAAAACGTTTTCCCGATAAACTAAAGGATGATCACATTGAATTAGGGCTCCTCAATCACAAATAAGGCCTAACATTTTAGCTTAAACAAAACCGGGCTGGACATGCTATATTCCAGCCTGTGTTCAATCATTTAACTTAAGCAATAAATTTCATTCGCAAAAACAACATCAACACCAATACAATAAGTAAGGAAAATAGCCCAAAAATCAATACCTTATTCGCTCTTCTGGCCTGCTGTTTTTCATGCCAAAGTGATGCGCGAACACCATACAATATAAACGTAATATTTGCCGCTAGAATAATGCTCACAATATTCACAGCAAGCAATAATGCCGAATTGAGCGCAAAAGGATAATTGCCCATACTAAAGCCCAAACCTATTTCAGAAGCAGGCGGCAATAATGCGACTGAGACCATAACACCAACTAAACTGCCCGATTTACCGGACAATAGGGTCAAAACTGCAGCAGCACCTGAAGCAAGTGCCAAGAAAATACTATCAAAACCAACATGCAAATGCTCTTGCATAGTTGGAATACCACCAAGATGAAACCAGAAAATGCCTAAAACAAATGAAAAAATAATGGCAATCGAAATACCAATAAAACCTGTCTTTATTGCATTAAATACCAATTTATAATTACCAAGCAAGGCCCCAAGCGCAACAGCAAGATTTGGTCCCAACAGTGGTGCAATTAACATGGCTCCGATTAAAACTGGCAGATTATGATTTAAAATACCCATGGCCGCGACCAATGTAGATAAAAGCACAAGCAAAATAAAGTTTTTTGTAAGTTTAGTGCCTTCGACAACCTGTTCATATAGCTCTTCACGAGACATACCGCTTGATTTCAAACATTTCGCATTTTCACCATTGAGCTCTTCTTTTTTTGGCTCTTCAGGCGCCGGCACAGTTGCCTCAACTTCCTGTATGACAATCCGAACATCTTTACCAAGGTTTGACTGCAAAATATCGATAACTGCTTGAGTATTTTCAATTAAAGCAAGCACGGAAACTCTCGTTTGACCATGCTCAGAATCAACCATTCGCCAAGTATCGATAACACCTAGCTTTCTAACCGCCTTTTCGAGCTCATCAGGCACTTCGCGAGACGTTACTACCTGTATTTGTCTAATTGCCATAATAAACTACCCTTTTAGAATGGATCCCAGATATTTGCTTTGCAAATTCTGCAACGATTACGCCGAGGCGTAATCAATCCTCAATCCTCAATCCTCAATCCTAATTTAATATTACCGAAAAAAATGAATCTCACAATTATAACTTCACTCATTTTGGTATATAATTTCTCCTATAAAGCCATAGAGAGGATGCTATGCCACAAATAAACTACGAACATATTCCAGAGAAAACGCTGGAAACCGCTATTCGCGACGTTATTGAAGCTCGCTGTAGAGTTTGTCAAATCGAGCCTAACGAGCTCCTTGGCAATATTTTCAACATGAATTGGATCAAACAATGGATTCGAGCAGGCATGCCTCTCGACCGTCGAGATCAAGATTTTAAATACGAAGCCCTCATGATCTCTTGCCGTGAAGAAATACGAGAGAAATTAACTTAGCATCAGGCATTAAGTTCATATGCCAAACGCAAACCATCCAAGACAAGATTTGGCGCGCTTGTTGTAAACAATTCTTCATCATCAAATAACGAAACAAAACCACCCGTACCAATAACAACGGGTTCTTTGCCGCTAAATGCTTCATCGGTAATTTGTCGTTTAATTTCTTTAACAGTGCCGCGCTGACCAAAGTAAAGCCCCGCTTGAATACTTTCTGCTGTTGAGCGACCCACAACGGTTTTTGCCTTAATAATTTCAACAGGAAAAAGTTTTGCCGCCTTTTCACCAAGTGCGGACATGGACAAACGAACGCCAGGCAAAATTACCGTACCCAAATATTCTTTTTTATCTGAAATAATCGCAAAAGTTGTTGCCGTACCAAAATCAACAACAATCAAATTTTTATTAGGAAATTGTCCAACTGCTGCAATACTGCCAGCAATTAAATCTGCGCCTAACTCAACCGGATTTCGCGTTTTAATTTGCATGCCGGTTTTAACGCCAACCTGAAGAAAAAACGGCATCACTTTAAAATATTTTTGACAGGCTGAACTTAATGAATAATCAATTGATGGTACGACTGAACCAATTGAAATATGTTTAATTTGCGTATAATCAATATTATTTTCACGCAAGACATTTTTCAGAAAAACCCCGAGCTCGTCTGAAGTTGATCCAAGACGAGCATTATACCGAAATTTCAGCTGAAGTGAGCTCTCATCAAACACGCCGCCAAAAATTTGGGTATTGCCAACATCAAGACATAAAAGCATCTGGACTCTCCTGATCAAAATTTGACGTCAAGGATAATAAAAATTGCCAAAAAATACAAGACTAAATATAAAAATTTTATTTAATATTATTTTGCTATACATTGAACAAATTAAACTTGCGCATACTTGCTATCAGATAACAACCAACGATGAATAATCTTTTGAATAACGTCAGCATTTTCTTTTTGAATCACCGCAGCAACTTCTTGAACTTTTGGAAATAAATGTTGATCTCGCATAATATCTGCAACGCGCATTTCAACTAATCCAGTTTGGCGCGTACCAAGCACTTCGCCAGGACCACGCAACTCTAAATCTTTTTCTGCAATTTTGAATCCATCCGTACTTTCACGCATCATAGTTAATCGCTGTTTTGCGACATACCCTAACGGACGCTGATAGAGCAACACACAATGACTTTCTTGAGTTCCCCGCCCAACTCTTCCTCTTAATTGATGCAATTGCGACAAACCCAAACGTTCGGCGTTTTCGATAATCATGAGACTCGCATTTGGCACATCAACACCAACTTCAATCACTGTTGTCGCAACCAATAAATCTATATTGCCTGATTTAAACGCCAACATAAGCGCCTCTTTTTCTTTTTGTTTCATTCGACCGTACACTAAAGCCACGCTAAGATTCGGCAAAGCTTCTTGCAATGCCTCAAATGTTTTTTCTGCCGCTTCACACTGCAATACTTCTGACTCTTCAATTAACGTACACACCCAATAAACTTGCCGGCCAGTCTGGCAAACTTCTTGAATACGACTCACAATTTTTGGCCTACTCGAATTATCAATCACCGCTGTTTTTATCGGGATCCGACCTGGCGGCATTTCATCAATGATTGAGTGATCTAAATCAGCATACACAGACATCGTCAGTGTTCTTGGAATCGGCGTTGCGGTCATAATCAATTGGTGTGGCACTACATTTTGATAGACACCTTTTTCATGTAGCGCTAAACGTTGATGCACACCAAAACGATGCTGCTCATCAATAATAATTAATGCTAATTTGTTAAACTTGACTTTGTCCTGAAATAGAGCGTGCGTACCAAGCACAATTTGCGCTTCTCCGCTAGCAATACACTGCAAACTTTCACGTCTTTCTTTTGCACCCTGACTTCCTGAAAGCCATGCCGTTTTAATATTTAATTTATTCATCCATTGATTGAAATTCTGAAAATGCTGTTGTGCTAATAATTCCGTCGGTGCCATCACTGCAACTTGATAACCACCACTCACGGCATGCAAAGCCACCATCGCTGAAACCACTGTTTTTCCAGACCCAACATCACCTTGCACTAATCGCAACATTGGATGGGAGCTTTCAATATCGCTTAATATTTCCTGGTAAACTCGCCTTTGTGCATTCGTTAATTGAAATGATAAACCTGACAAAAAAGTTTTGATGAGTGTTTTATCGTCTTTCAACTTAATTGCTTTTTTGTCTCGCGTTTTATTTCTCAATTGAAGAAGGCTCAAACGATGTGCTAACAATTCCTCGAAAGCAAGGCGCTCTTGATAGGGATGTTTGCGTTCATTAAGCTGCTCCACAGAAACATTTGTCGGCGGACGATGCAGAAAAACTAATGCTTCTTTTAGACTGGGAAAACTGTATTCTTTTAGCAAGAACTCTGGTAAATATTCTTCTAACTGTGATTCATCTCGCAACAAATCAAGCGCATGACCAATCATTTTTCGCAAACTCAGTTGATGCAATCCTTCAGTCGTTGGATAAATCGCTGTTAAATAAGGCTCAACTTGAACTTCTTCATTTGCATTAATAAACTGACATTCCGGGTGAATGATTTCATAGCCCGCATAACCCAAATGAATTTCGCCAAAACAGCGCATCAACTTCCCGCGCGAAAGATGCTCTTTCTGAGCTTTAGAAAAATGAAAAAATCGTAAATTCAGAAAGCCAGTTCCATCACTAATGCGACACAATAGCTGTCTTCGACCTCGATAGACTACTTCGGTTAATTCTATTTTTCCCTCAACCGTCACCTGTTGATTTGGACGCAGCGATCCTAAGGGAATGATATGTGTACGATCTTGATATCGAGAAGGCAAATGAAACAACAATTCCTGAACAGTATAAATACCAAGCTTAGTGAGTCGGTCGGAAACTTTAGGGCCAACACCTTTGAGTGATGTGCATTGCGCTTGGTAAAGCGGTTGTTGTGAACTCAATTCTAAATCCTCAATATCGGTGATATAAATTCAAGCCTGAGGCGCAATCGATCCTATTGATCAACGATGCAAAGTTGGTGGTGGTTTTGGTGTTCGCAAAACTTTTTGTTGCTCTTTATACGTTTCAAGTTCTTCAACTTTGCTAAACTGATCTAAATGATTGGCATACTCAGAAATTAAATCTTGATATTGCAATAGATCATCGTGTAATTTTTTAGAAGTTATGTCTCGCTGCTCAATCGTTTTATCTATTTCAGTTTGTGTACTATGAAACGTACTATAGAATTCTTCGAATTCATGATAAAGATCTGTTAATACTTCTGATGTAAAGCTTTTAACGTATTGATGTTGATCTGTAGGAAAGAAAATACAAGCTTGCTCAACACCAATATTAATAAAGTCATCTAATCGAATATAGTGAAAACCTGACGGCGTTGGCTTAAAACTACCACGAAACTCTTCACATAATTTAAAAACAATTTTTTCTGCTGCTTTTTGACAAACGCGAAAATCCTGTTTTTCATGGTTAACGGGAAGGCGATGAGATAAATCGGTTAGCACTTTTGCGAGTCGTCGATGGTTGTGCCAAGTATTATGAATATATTTCTGATCGAGTGAAATTTGTTTTTTATGTAACACCGCCAATTTATCATCAAGCGTTTTCTCTGCATCAACTAAAAAACCAACACCCTTTTTTTCTAAATATTTATTTGAAACACTTAGATCCATCAACTGGGCAAAAACTTTTTTGAGCTCTGGATCAGAATCGAGCAATTGCTCTAATGATTTTCCATACTGAGAAGATCTTGACCAATCATTATAATGTTTCTCAGCCTGACTGCGTCTTTCTTGTAATTTATAATAAAAGTCTTCAAGCTCTAAATGATGTTTAAACAAGCGATCTAACTTAATCAAAACGACGACGACACGATCAATATAATCTGACTTGAATTTGGGGTTTGCATTAATAATATTGTTGTAGAATTGCTCTATTCGCTTGTCATCAAATGTCAGAATCATCTTAGAAAGTGCTGTCATTGTTGAATCAGACATTTAGATACCTTTTTTGCCGCTTTATTATTGAATTAGGGACAATATTAGAGCAAACTTGCCCATCTTGCAAAAATATCTTCACAAGGAATAAATGATAGCTTTACTGCAACGAGTTACACATGCCAGCGTCACGGTTGAAGACAAAATAATCGGAAAAATTTCCCGAGGATTGCTCGTTTTTATTGGTGTAGAGCCAGAAGACACGGAAGCAACTGCCGATCGCCTCTTAGAGCGTATTTTAGGCTATCGTGTTTTTGGAGATGAAGCAGATAAAATGAATTTGAGTGTATCAGATGTTTCTGGTGGCATTTTGCTCATTCCGCAATTCACACTAGCCGCTGACACCAAAAAAGGCATGCGACCCAGCTTTTCCTCTGCCGCTGAGCCCAAAAAAGGTAAAATTTTGTTTGAATATCTACTGACAATTGCAGAGCAACAATATCAACACGTCGCCTCCGGCAAATTTGGTGCTGAAATGTATATCGACCTCTGTAATCACGGCCCCGTGACTTTTTGGCTGAAGGCTTAATGTGAAAAACAAGTCTTTCAACTTCCACATCGTATTATTTGAACCAGAAATTCCACCCAACACGGGCAATATTATTCGTCTCTGCGCTAATACGGGCTGCCAACTACATTTAATCCACCCTCTTGGGTTTAAGGTTGATGATAAAAGTTTACGTCGTGCGGGGCTGGATTATCACGAACACGCATCGATTATGGAGCATGATAATTTAAAATCATTTATTGATACGATAAAACCAAAACGTTTATTTGCCATTGAAACCTGCGGAGATAAATCGTACCACGAAATTAATTATAAATTAGGCGATGCATTTTTATTTGGCCCAGAAACGCGCGGCCTACCAAAAGAAGCGCTCAATCTCATTCAAAAAGAAAATATTCTACATATCCCAATGCTCAAAAATATTCGCAGTATCAATTTATCAAATAGTGTCTCGATCGTTATTTACGAAGCCTGGCGTCAATGTGATTTTACTCAAGCAATTGTTTAACTGGACCAAACGTTTTTCGATGAATTGGCAAAATTCCAAACTTTGAAATTGCTTCAATATGCGCTTTTGTGGGATAACCTTTATGTTGCGCAAAACCGTATTCGGGATATTCTTCATGCAACAAAATCATTTCATGATCTCGCGAAACTTTTGCAAGGATTGACGCGGCACTAATTGCAGGAATTAATTGATCCCCTTTTATAATCGCTTCTGTTTCACATACTAAAACCGGACAACGGTTTCCGTCAACCAGTACTTTATTTGGTATCACTGGAAGATTTTGAACTGCCCGCTGCATAGCAAGCAACGATGCTTGAAGAATATTAATTTGGTCAATCTCAGAAGCTTCAGCGCGACCATAAGCATACTATAAAGCATTTTTTTTGATGATGACAGCAAGTTCCTCACGACGCTTTTCAGATAATTTTTTTGAATCCATCAAACCTTCGATCGGCTTATCGGGATTTAAGATAACAGCAGCAGTCACAACAGGACCAATCAAAGGTCCTCGACCTACTTCATCGACTCCGGCGGTTAGAAAAATATTCAATACACCCTCAAATATCTGTTATGCGTAGTGACAAGTCGCGACCTGTCACTACAATATTTCAAGAATCGCCTTTGCCGCTGTTTTGCTCGCGTCTTTTTGTAGCATTTTGTGAATTTCTAAAAATTCAGCAGCTAATCTTGTATTCTCATCGGGATGATTTAAATAGCCTAATAAAATAGGCCCCATCACTTCTGGCGATACTTCATTTTGTATAAATTCAGGCACGATCGCACGACCAGCAATCAAATTTGGCAATGCAAAATGTTTGACTTTAACTAACCGCTTCATGATTTGAAATGTAACTTTTGCCATCTTATAGGCGACAACCATCGGCCTACCAAACAACAAACCTTCAAGAGTTACTGACCCAGACGCTAATAATAAAACATCAGAAGCTGTCATCACAGTTTGCGTTCTATCTTCAAAAATCTTAATAGGCAGTGAGGGCGCTGTTTTATTTAATATTTTTTCAAATTGTTGGCGTCGCTTTTTATTCACCATGGAGGTCACGATTTGCAATCCGGGCTCTTGCTCAACACAAAACGAAGCTGTACGAATAAAACGCTCAGCTAAATTTTTTATTTCCATCGCTCGGCTGCCTGGGAAAATTGCAAGCACTTTTCCTTCGACTGGCAACCCTAATGCTTTTCTTGCTTTCCAATCTTCTATTTCAAGGGGAATCTGATCAGCAAGCGGATGTCCGACAAATTTTACAGGGATTTTGTGGCGTTTATAAATATCGGTTTCAAACGGAAATAACGTCAGCATTAAGTCAACTGCTCGCTTAATTTTATGAATTCTTCCTTGGCGCCAACCCCAAACACTGGGGCTTGCATAATGAACTGTCTTGATGCCTTTGGCTTTTAATTTTAATTCCAGTGTCAGATTAAAATCAGGCGAATCAATCCCAATAAACACATCCGGCGGATTTTTGATAAAATGACGGGTCAGGTTTCGGCGAATACGTAAAATTTCGGGTAAGTGTTTTAAAGGATCAACAAAACCCATCATGGAAAGACGCTCCATCGGCCATATTACGCGACAACCCGCAGCAATCATTTTTGGACCAGCAACACCCTCAACCACCAAATCTGGAATTAATGCTTTTAATGCATCAATCAACTCAGCACCAAGCATATCACCCGATGGTTCACCTGCAACGATTCCTATGCGCATGAAATGGATCCTCTTTTAGGAATTAGGAGCTGGGAGTTTCACGTGGCCTCATAGATCCTAAGTTTCTATCAGCTACGCCAATTTATCACCTAATCACCCCATATTTTGCGGTTTTCAACATTTCGATAAATAATTCAACTTCTGGCAATTCGCCTCGCATTGTTTCAAGCTTTTCAATAGCTGATGTTGCCGTTAAACCTTCTCGATAAATAGTTTTATAAGCTCGTTTTATGAGTGTTCGCTTTTCAGCACTAAATCCTCTACGACGCAATCCAACAACATTTAATCCAAATGGTTTCGCAAAAATATCTTCTCCGGAAACTCGCGTGTAAGGCAATACATCTTTTTCAACGAGCGCACCGGAAGAAATAAAACAATGTTCACCTAAATGAACAAATTGATAAACAGCGGAAAATCCGCCAAGCACAACGTAATCATCGATTTCCACATGCCCAGCAAGTGATGCATTATTTGAAAAAATAACATGATTGTGAATATGGCAATCGTGCGCAACATGCACATAATTCATCAGAAGATTATCATTACCGATTCGTGTTATACCACCATCTTGAACGGTGCCACGATCAACTGTACAGAATTCACGAAAAATATTACGATCACCAATTTCTAATAAAGTATCCTCACCGTTGTACTTCAAATCTTGAGGGTCTTCTCCAATCGAACAAAACTGATAAAACTTATTGTCGCGTCCAATGCGCGTTCTTCCTTTAATAAAAGCATGTGGCGCAATAGAAGTCCCTTCGCCAATTTCAACGTCTTTTCCAATAATAGCGTATGGACCAATTTCAACATTGTCTGCAATTTTTGCAGAAGGATCTATTACTGCGCGTTCATCGATCATGATTTATTCCTATTTGTTCGTTCCGGTTCTTACACTCATCAGCTCAGCTGAACAAGCAACTTCACCATCGACTGTAGCTGTAGCATTCACTTTCCAAATAAGACTTCGAATTCGTGTCACTTCAATTTCCATACGTAATTGATCACCGGGAACAACCATTCGTTTAAAGCGCGCATTGTCGATTCCAGCAAATAGATATAATGCATCTTTTAACTCAGGATCATCTTCTGTCGATTTTAATGCTAAAACAGCTGAGGTTTGCGCCATTGCTTCGATTATTAATACGCCTGGCATAATGGGTCGTCCTGGAAAATGTCCTGGAAAAAATGGCTCATTCATCGTGACATTTTTAATGCCAACAATTTTTTTTCGTGCTTCAAATTCAACAATACGATCAACCAATAAAAACGGCGGTCTATGCGGCAAATATTGCATAATCTGCTGTATATCCAATAAACACTCACTCATTTTTTATTTCTCCTCTTCAAACTTTTCTTCTAACTTCTTTAAACGGCGCGCCATGTCATCTAAATGACGAAGTCGTACAACTATCTTTCGCCAATCTTGAATTTTAAAATGCCCTGTTCCTGATGCGTATACGCCAGGCCCAACTGATTTTGTAACCATCGCCCTGCCGCCTAAAATGACATCATCTGCAATTGTGATATGGCCACCAACGCCAGCATTTGCACCAAACATACAACGCTTACCAATCGTAGTGCTACCAGATACACCTGATGCACCTGCTAAGATTGAATGCTCACCAATTTTAGCATTATGTCCCACTTGAATTTGATTATCCAGCTTGACTCCCTTGCAGATGATAGTATCTTCTAAAGCACCTCGATCGATCGTTGTGCTTGCACCCACTTCAACATCATCGTGTAAGATAACCCGACCAAGCTGAGGAATTTTATGCCAAGTACCTTTATGTGGCGCTAACCCAAAACCATCTGCGCCAATCACTGAACCGCTATGCAAAATAACACGATCACCAACTTGAACATTGAAATATAATGTTGAATTTGCCCAAAACAAACAATCACAACCAATTTGAGAATCATCACCGACCACACTTCCCGGATGAATCTGTGTATTTGCTCCAACGGTAACATTATCACCAATCACAACATAGGCACCGATACTAGCCGATGTATCTATTTGACAATTTTCACCAATAACTGCTGTTTTATGAACGCCTACAGGTAGCTGCTTAATTGTTTCAAACTCTTTTGCAACCAAAGCATAGGCGTAATATGGATCGTCAACGATAAGCAAGTTCGATTGACAAACGTCAGAACAATCTTTTGATACAATGATCGCTGAAGCATCAGTTGTCGACAAGTAACGCTGATATTGCGGACTATGTAAAAAAGTTAACTGTCCGGGCTTTGCAGATTGAATTGTTGCGATACCAGAAATTTCACAATCAGCATCGCCAACAATTTTTGCACCGATTTTCTCAGCTAATTCACGCAATGTTTTTTTTACTACTTTCATAAGACTGCCTTAAAGTATATTTCAACCAAATACTTTGGACACTTGTTTTGTAACATCAAACTGATTATCAAAATAAATGGCAGCCTGATCAGTAAACACAAAGCTTAAACCATCTTTTTTCGCAACAGTTCGAATGGCTGCTTTTAAAGTATCAGAAAGTTTTTTCATCTCTTTGGTTTGTCGCGCATTAGCGTCACTGCTAACTCTTTGCGATAACTGCATGAAATCTTTTTGATCTGTTTTAATTTTAGTTTGCAAGGCGCTTCGAGCACTAGCACTCATCTTAGGTCCTTGTTTTTGAAGCTGGCTCATTTCAGCTTGCACATTATTTCGTGCAGCTGTAATTGTCTTACGATTTTTGTCTAGAAAACTTTTCAACTGTTTTTTTGTTCGAGAAAACTTAGCTGAGTTTTTTAAAACTGACGAAACTTTTACAACACCAATCTTAAGGTTATTGTTTGCTGCAAATCCTGTTAGCACAAACCCCAACAAAAACATACTTGTTAAAATGACAATGACTTTTTTCATAACTTTCTCCTTATTAAAAAAATATTCTAGACACTCGAACCAATATTGAATTGGAAAAAATTTGTATCATCGCCTCGACGCTTATGAATAGGCGCAGCAAGGCTAAAGTTCAAAAGTGCAATTGGGCTACGCCAATCAACCTCGATACCAGCAGAATAACGTAGCTCATTTAGCTTGATACCATAATGACGAACCGAGCTATCTGTTTGATAAACATTACCTGCATCCACAAAAACAGTTGTGCGAACTGTATCGCTAATGAAGCTTGGCAAAACAATACCCGCCGAACCATCAAGCTCAAAATTGCCACCATAGGCATAACCATTTGAGTCTTGTCGTCCAATAGTGTTGTCTTCAAATCCCCGAACAGAACCAATACCACCTACAAAGTAATTTTTGAAGAAAGGCAAACTACCGCCATATTTACCATAACCATTTCCATAGTTAATATCTCCTCGCAACTTTCCGATAAAGGAACCAAAGAGAGGATGAAAATAAATACCTTTATAGCCCGCCTTATAATACTCTAGTGAATTCTTACTAAATGGGACGCTCGTCATAAGCGAGATCGAATGTGAAGCACCACTTGTCGGGAACAAAGCGCGATCAAACCCCATATAATTCCAACCCAAGTTGAAATTAAATTGATAAAAATGCCGGCCGTGTGCTTTGATAAATTTCGTTTGTTCACTGGTCGGCGTATTTCCCAAAAAAAGCGCCGTATTATCATATCCACCACCAATCTGGAATGAACTATTTTTTGTAAAAGGAATACTGTAATTAATTGCCGTACCATAATCATTGGTCGTATAATCCGTAATATTCGCTTTAGAAGCATCATATCTTGTCGCATAAACACTAATGTCACGACCAATACCCGATGCTGTATAGTAAGGATTGTAATAATCCAAGCTAACATTAGTCGAAATCGCACTGGTCATAAAGTTTAGACCTAAGGAACTACCTGTCCCAAGAAAATTCTTTTGAGTAATCCCAGCATTAAACATCAACCGTTCCAGTGTCGAGTAACCGACTCCAGCTTGAATTTCAGCTGATGGCACTTCAGTGACGTTATAATTTAAATCAACTTTATTTGGCGAACCAGCCACAGGTGTTGTTGTTACATTGACCTTGCTAAGATACGGCAATAGAAGCAATGATCGCTTAGAATCTTGAACCTTATTAGTTGAAAACAATCCACCTTCATATAAAGTATTTTCACGGCGAAGCGTTGTATCATTTGTGCGAAAATTACCGGAAAAAGTAATGTGACGAATATAGACTCTTTGACCTGGAATAATTTGAAAATTTAAAGAAACAGTTTTGTTTTTTTCATTAAGTCTAGGATTTACTTTGACGTTTGCATTTGCATAACCTTTAGCGCCTAAAGCATCTGTGATTTTTTTCTCAGCCGCGACCAACGACTTACGTGAAAAAACCTGACCCTTCTTAGTATCAATCAAGTCTAATAATTTTTGTTTTGGCAACATTAATCGGCCAGAAACATTATAACCGCTCACGGTATACTGAGATCCCTCTGTGATGCGTATAATAATATAAATCGCCTGACGATCTGGCGTTATAGAAACTTGCGACGACTTTACATTAAATTTCAAATAACCTTTGTCTAGGTAGTATGAACGCAATGATTCCAGGTCGGTATTTAATTTTTCCTGCGTATATTGATCATCATGTGTATACCAAGTAAACAAACCCGGGGTCGTGAGCTGAAACTCCTTCAACAACGTATGCTCACTAAAAACATTATTGCCAATAATTTTAATTTGGCGAATCTTAGAAATTAGACCTTCTGAAATATGAATGGAGATTGCGACACGATTACGCGATTTCTTTGTTTGCTTCACATTAATGCGCGCATTATATTTGCCTAAAGTAAAATATTCTTCTGATAGAGATCCTTTAATCTTGGCAAGCAAGGATGGATTAAACACTTGCCCTTCTGTAAACCCAAGCTTTGTTAACACTTTTTTGAGTTGTTTTGTTTTGATCGCTTTATTTCCAGAGATAGAAATTTTACTAATAATCGGCCTCTGAACTACCGAAATCACCAATCTATCACCAACACGACCTAGGCGGACATTGTCAAAGAATTCTGTTTTATACAGATCTTCAATCAGCCGATCGCTCTTTTTTTGATCTAATTTTTCACCTGGCTTTACATGAATGTAGTTTAGAACGGTATTTTTCGAGATCCCTTGAAGGCCTCGTATTTGAATAGACTGGATCACAAAATTAGTATTTGCATAGGCCGCAGCAATCAAAAAAACAAAAGCTAAGATGCCAAAAAGTAGACGCTTATTCATATACACTAATTTCTGTTAAATATTTATGGCCTTAAGCCTGGACTTTGCGAATTTAGAATTTAGGATAATACACGATTATTTAAGATTCATATACAGATTTTTCAAACGTATGAGCAATTCTTTTGGCGAGCGGAATAAACAGTTAAAAAGCCATTAGACCAAGCAATAAACACATCAACAAAAAAATCGGAGCTGCAGCCGTTAGACTGTCTATACGATCTAATAAACCACCGTGGCCAGGCAAATAGCAACCTGTATCTTTAATGCCGACTTGTCTTTTTAACATGCTTTCAAAGAGGTCACCAACAACTGAAAATATAACCGTTACAAAGGATATAAGTAAAATTTTTGGCCATAATGAAGAAGAAATTTGTAGTAATTCAGCGCCAATTATGGCGACCAGCAAAGACAAGATCACTCCGCCCAATAAACCTTCCCATGTTTTTTTAGGACTAACGTGTTTCATTAATTTATGCTTACCTCTCCATTTGCCGAAAAAATAAGCACCCGTATCCGCCGACCAGATTAAAAATAATAAAAATAATAAAACGCCAACACCATTTTGAGCCGTCCGAATAAAATTAATTGCCAACCAGCACGGCACCAAGGTTAAAAAGCCCATACACGATCGCACCCATGCCCCGTGTCCCCACAAATCAGCACCCTTCGGATATATGCCAACCCAAAGTAAAGCAAAAAGCCAAAAAGCGAGTGAAACCCATAGTACAATTTGAATATTAACAGTCAAAATACCAATCATTGCTAACGCAACAAAAAATACAAACAACATGCGATACCAAAGATTACGAAGTTCAACAAGCAAACCCCACTCCCAAGCAGCGAATAAAAGAATTATCGCGCTGATATAAAGAAATGCTCTGTTTGATGACAAAACAATAAAAGCAAGCGCAACAAGGATCAGTACGAGCGCTGTAATAATTCTTTTTTTAAGCACGATCTTCCTCAATTTGTTCTGTTGTTAAACCAAAGCGTCGACAACGACCTGAATAACTATTTAGCGCCTGCATGAAAGCTTCTTTATCAAAATCAGGCCAATTAATTTTTGTAAAATATAACTCGGCATATGCGAGCTGCCACAGAAAAAAATTACTTATCCGTATCTCACCACTAGTACGAATGAATAAATCAGGATTAGGTAAATCACTAAAACTTAAAAGAGTCTCAAAATATTCTGGGGTGACTTGATTGATATCAATATGACCATCGACAACTTGCTGCGCGACTTTTTTAGTTGCCTGTACAATATCCCACTGACCACCATAATTTGCCGCTATGATTAATTTTAAACCCGTATTATCTTTTGACGACTTAACTGCGCTTTCAATTTGTCGTTGAAGTTTTTTTCCAAAGCCTTCAATATCGCCAACGACCCGCAACTGCACATTGTTTCTTTCGAGTTTTTTAATATCATGCTGGAGATAATGCGAGAACATACGCAGGAGCTGATCTACTTCTTCTTTTGGTCGATTCCAATTCTCACTACTAAAAGCAAATAAACTCACCACCTCAAGCCCAACTTCATTTGCAACTTCTAAAATATCTTTTAAACGCTTAACACCTTCACGATGTCCTGCTGATCGAGACTTATGATGATCCAAAGCCCAGCGACCATTACCATCCATAATAATTGCAACGTGCCTGGGAATGTTTTTTAGTTTCATTTTAAAAAAATCGACCCCTTATACCACCATTAATTCAATTTCTTTGGCTGCCAACATTTTCTCAGCGTCAGCAATAAATTGATTGGTAATTTTCTGAATTTCTTCTTCGTTTTGACGCTCTTCATCTTCACTAATTTTTTTGTCTTTTAATAAATCTTTAGTTTCTGCATTAGCATCTCGACGAATATTTCTAATGGCCACTCTTGTATTTTCAGTTTCACTTTTCACAACTTTCGTTAATTCTTTTCGTCGTTCTTCTGTTAAGGGAGGCAATGGAACACGAATCACTTGTCCACTAGTTGCAGGATTCAAACCTAAATCAGTTTGCATAATGGCTTTTTCGATTGGCTGTACCATGTTTTTCTCCCATGGCGAAACAGTTAAAGTTCTTGCATCAGATACAGTTATCGACGCAACTTGAGTTAACGGAACACCGGACCCATAGTAAGAAACCATAATATGATCCAGCAAACTTGGATGCGCGCGACCGGTACGAATTTTAGCTAATTCGCCTTTTAATGCCTCCACACTCTTTTGCATTCTTGCCTGTGCATTTTTTTTGATGCCACCCAACATTTTTCACTCCTTAAATATGATTGCGAACACGCAAAACATGCCATCATTTTGAAATAACTGTGCCTTCATCATCGCCCATAATAATATGTTTGAGTACAGATGGCTTATTCATATTGAATACTCGGATTTCTAAATCAAATTCTTGCGCTAAACATATTGCCGTCAAATCCATAACACCAAGCTGACGATCTAATACTTCAAGGTAAGTCAAATGATCAAAACGTTTTGCATTTTTATCGACATTTGGATCTGCCGAATAAACACCATCAACTTTGGTTGCCTTTAAGAGAACATCTGCTTTAATTTCAATTGCTCTCAAGCTTGCAGCCGAATCAGTTGAAAATAAAGGATTACCTGTTCCACCAACAAAGATGACTGCACGTCCAGCCTCGAGCGAATTAATAGCCAAACGTCTATCAAATGGCTCAACAATTCCTGGCATCGCAAAAGATGACATGAGTGTGACAGGAACTTTTGCTTTAACGAAACGCTCGCGCAAGGCCAAACCATTCATAACTGTCGCTAACATGCCCATATGGTCGCCTGTTATCCTATCTAGCCCATCTCGTGTTAATTCTGCACCTCGGAATAGATTGCCACCACCGATGACAACAGCGACTTGAACACCCATTTCTATCAACTCAGCAACTTCTGCGCAAATTTTTTCTATTGCATTTAACTCAATACCAAATTTGTCTTTGCCGATTAACGCTTCACCACTTAATTTAATTAAAACACGCTTGAAAACTAAATCCTTATGTTTGCTCATTATCTTCCTCTACTAAATGTCTGTGTTTTTAATCTGGACCTCTAGAAGTATGGATCCCCGGTTAATTCCGCCTTACGGCGGAATTCCCGAGGATGACGATCGAGGAAGGGATTAACTCAATCCTCAATCCTCAATCCTCAATCCTATCTCAATTGTGCCATTACTTCTTCAGCAAAGTCTTCAGTTTTTTTCTCAATTCCTTCACCCAACTCAAATCGCACGAATGATTCAACAGTGGCTTTGCCACGCTCTAACAACTCGGCAACGGTAATACTGGGTTCTTTGACAAAAGACTGTCCAACTAAACTAATTTCATTAACAAATTTCTTAATGCGGCCTTCGACCATCTTTTCAGCAATGTTTTCTGGCTTGCCACTTTCTAACGCTTGTGCTTTAAATATTTCTTTTTCTTTAGCAAGTATGTTTGCATCAACCTGCTCAGGTAACACAACGCTTGGCCTCGATGCAGCAACATGCATAGCTATGTCTTTTGCAAGAACAGCATCTCCTCCATCGATAGCGACCAGCACACCAATTCTTCCACTATGTGAATAACAACCGATCATACCACTCGATTTTATCGAGGCAAGTCGACGAATATTAATATTTTCACCCAATTTTGAAATTAATGCCTGACGAGCTTGTTCAACCGTTGAATTTTCTGCCGCTTCTGCCGTGAACAATTCATCAAGAGAATCAATCTTTTTACTTATTGCAATATCTGCAAGCAAATCAGTAAACTGCTTGAAATTATCGTCTCGTGCAACAAAATCTGTTTCACAATTGATTTCCAACATAACGCCTGTTTTCTTATCATTGTCACATCTGATCACGACAACACCTTCGGCAGCAATATTGCCTGAACGTTTCTCTGCTTTTGACTTGCCTTTTTTTCTTAGTAATTCGATCGCTTTTTCCATAGCTCCATCAGTTTCCACTAATGCTTTTTTGCAATCCATCATAGCGCAATCGGTCTTTTTTCTTAATTCTGAAACCTGAGATGCTGTAATTGCCATATTAATTATACCTCTTCTTTTTTGTCGGTTGTTTCTTTGGAAACCTCTGTTTCTGTCACTTCAACAAATTCTTCTGCTGTCACTTTCGTACCCGCTGGCAAGCCGCGACTTGTTTTTGCATTAGAAATAGTGTCCGCAACCAAGGAAAGATAAAGTTTAATCGCTCGAATAGCATCATCGTTTCCGGGAACAACGTAATCTATTTTATCTGGATCACAATTGGTATCGACAATACCAACTATTGGAATATGCAGTTTATTTGCCTCTTCAACAGCAATATGTTCGTGACCAATATCTATGATAAATATGACGTCTGGCAAACCGCCCATTTTTTTGATACCGCCAATACTTCTTTCGAGCTTATCTTTCTCACGCGTTAAAACGAGAATTTCTTTCTTTGATAGTTTACCAAAATCATTCTTTTCAAATTGAGCTTCAAGCTCCTTCAATCGTTTTATGGAATTACGTATGGTTTTGTAATTTGTTAGCATGCCGCCAAGCCAACGATGATTAACATATGGCATACCACAGCTTTGTGCCGTTTCTTTAATAATTTCACGCGCAGCATGCTTGGTACCAACAAATAATATTTTGCCTTTGCGCGCAGCAATACCACCCAAAAAATTCAATGCTTCTTCAAGCATAGGGCGTGTTTTTTCTAAATTAATAATATGAACTTTGTCTCTGGCACCAAAAATGTACTCTGACATTTTAGGATTCCAAAAACGGGCTTGATGACCAAAATGGACGCCTGCTTTCAATAGCTCGGCAATAGAAACACTAGACATTACAATTTCCTCATAAAAGGGTTAAACCTCCCTGTATCCGATCACTTAACCAACATTCGTTGGCACCCTAAGCGATGTGACGATACAGGTGCGTATTTTGCTCAACATCTCGAGCAGGCCAGCTTTATAACATATTTTGGACAAAAAACAAATAGTGAAAGCGTGTCTGATTATTATCTAACCACTTTTCTCTGCAACAAAAATATATGACAAGCGCTCTATCTTTGAAGAAAAGTGGGTTAGATAATATCAGACACCTTTTGACTTAGATCTTTATACCTTTTTCTCCTTGACCCAATTCCTAAGTTCCAGATACTATGAACCCATCATAACGAATTGGACGCCATCATGACCATCCCTATCAAAACAGCTAGCGACATCAAAAAAGCTCGGATCGCAGGGCATCTCGCAGCAGAAGTTTTAGAAATGATCACTCCCCATGTAAAAGCAGGTATTACGACTGAAGAATTGAACACCATTTGCCATGACTATATCGTTTATGAACAAAAAGCGATTCCTGCCCCACTTAATTACAATGGATTCCCAAAGAGCATTTGTACTTCGTTGAACCATCAAATCTGTCATGGCATTCCTAGCGCAAAAAAAATAAAAGATGGCGATATATTAAACATTGATATTACCGTTATTAAAGATGAATTTCATGGTGATACAAGCAAAATGTTCATGATCGGCAAACCATCAATTATGGCTGAACGATTAGTGCGCGTTGCACACGAATGTCTATTTATCGGCATTGAGCAACTTAAACCGGGTGCGCATTTCGGTGATATTGGTGCTGCTATTCAAAAACATGCTGAAAAAGCTCGATTTTCAGTTGTGAGAGAATACTGCGGACATGGTATTGGAAAAAAGTTTCACGAAGAGCCTAGTGTTTTACATTATGGCGTAAAAGATACCGGGGAAATCATGACACCCGGCATGATATTTACGATCGAACCTATGATCAATGCAGGCAAACGATACTTGAAAAAATTACCAGATGATTGGACGGTCGTCACAAAAGATCATAGCTTATCCGCACAGTGGGAACATACAATTTTAGTCACTGACTCGGGGTATGAAATTTTAACGTTACGGAAAGAAGAATAATCTATGGCGTGATATCGTCATCCTGCGGCTTTTATGAGACGTCATCCCGCGGCTAGATCGCGGGATCTAACACAACTTTTTCCAAACCTACAAAGGAGTAAATCAACCATGACATTCGAACTACCAAAACTACCCTACGCATTAGATGCGCTCGAACCACACATTTCAAAAGAAACACTGGAGTTTCACTATGGTAAGCACCATCAAGCTTATGTAAACAATTTAAACAAATTGGTTGCGGGAACCACCGATCAAGATAAACCACTTGAAGATATCATTAAATCAACCTGCGGCGATGCAATATTCAATAATGCAGCGCAAGTTTGGAATCACTCTTTTTACTGGAATTGCTTAACGCCAAATGGTAGTGGCGAACCTTCTGGAAAATTATTAAGTGCAATTTCTGAGCAATTTGGCTCGTTCAAAGACTTTAAAGAAAAATTTTCAGAAGCCGCAACGAAATTTTTTGGTTCAGGCTGGGCATGGCTTGTACAAAACACTCAAGGCGAGTTGGAAATTATTTGCACAAGCAATGCAGCAAATCCATTAACAGAAAATAAAATTCCATTATTGACATGTGATGTTTGGGAACATGCATATTACATTGATTATCGTAATGCACGTGCAAAATACATTGATGCATTTTGGCAAACAGTGAATTGGAGCTTTGTACAAAGCATTTCATGAACAGTATAAAAATACACCAATTATGCAAGCAAAAATAAAAAAGTTGCGAATAATTATAAACGTGATTAGAATGCTTCACTCGGTAATGTTTTAGAAGAAAATTAATTTTTTCGAGTGATAAACACGAGAAAATTAACGAAAATTGCATTATTTAGGCTTTTTTTGCACTTTTTTGAAAAAAAATGCTTAAAAGTGTAGATTTTTCTTTGATTTATCGATATTCTTTTTTTGTTCGCTCAATGATTGGGCGTAACAAAACCTGAAATTTAGGTTATTTGTTAGATTTTATTTAAATAAAAGAGGACTCTTTGATATGAAAAAATTACTTATTGGAACAGCATGTGTTCTAGCAAGTGGTGCTTTATTGGCTGGTGCTATGCCTGCGCATACACCAATGCCAGCAGGACCACACGGATGGTACGCTGGTGCCGGTATTAACTACAGTGCTTTGTTAAGTCAACACATAGGTACTCCAGCTGCAACAGTGCATTCAAATGACTTTAGCCCTAGCTTCAATTTATTTGCCGGCTATCGTTTAACACAGCACTTTGGTAATGAGTTGATGTATTCACACGTTGGTCATAGACAATGGACAACTGGTCCAACTAATGCGATTACTGAAAGCACGCACGATAGTTGGTTACTACAATATGACGCATTAGGATTCATTCCTTTGAACCAAATCTTCCCTGGCTTTGAATTCTTTGTAAGAGCTGGTGTGGATTATATCTATACACAGGGCTTCAATGCTGATTCTGGTGTTGCTGCTGCATACAATAAGTCTGCTAAACTCAGCACGTTTGCATGGAACTTTGGTGCGGGTCTTCAATACAACTGGAGAATGTTGGCTGCTCGTGTTTCATACACTAACTATGAGAACACATTGACTACAGTTAACCAAGGGTTTGATTTTCCAAACTTGATTGCATTGGATGTATTGTATCGATTTGGTTGATTCTTTTGACCGAAGGAAAAAAGCCGGACTTGTTCCGGCTTTTTTTTTGCCTTTTAAAAAGGTGTCAGGCATTCGTTAAATTCGTTAACTTGAACATTTACGCTTTTTTAATCAAGTTAACGAATTTAACGAATGCCTGACACCTTTTTTATCGCTTCTCGGATCACGGAAATAACTTCACCTTTACGCTTATAAACATTGTCCGATAAATATCGGCGCCACTGAGTCGCATTCGGTTCGCCATTAAAAATATTTAATAAATGTCTGGCCATGCGAGGAAGTTGTCGTTTTCTTCCAGGCTGTGTTTCCATATATTCAATATATTTTTCTATGATTTCAAACCGCGAAGAAACATCATGATCATCTTCATAAAACAATTGATCTACTTTTGATATTTTATAAGGATCAAGAAACGGCAATCTTCCTACCATAATTCCATCGACATGATCGCAATGTTTTAGACCATCATTTAACGATTCAATATCACCATTCACGATAATTTCTAAATCTGGAAAATATTTTTTAATATCATAAACCATCTCATAACGAATTTGAGGTTTATTGCGATTTTCTTTAGGTCGTTTAATATCAAACCAAACATTACGCGCATGAATAATAAATAATTTGCATCCCGCGCTTGAAACCATTGAAATAAAGTTTTTCAGATATTCATAATCTGCTTCTTTACCAATGCCTGTGCGCATTTTAACACTCACAGGGATGTTAACTGTGCTTGCCATTGCATTGACACAGTCTGATACTAATTCAGGGGTTTTCATTAAGCAGGCGCCGAAATTTCCTGATTGCACTCGTGGACTCGGGCAACCCACATTTAAATTAATTTCATCGTATCCTGCATTTTCAGCTAACCGAGCACATTGTCTTAACAAACTTGGATCGCCGCTACCTAATTGAATGGCAACAGGATATTCTTCATCACTAAACTCAAGAAACCGCTTGGTATCACCATGCAATAACGCGGGTGCTGCAATCATTTCTGTATAAAGAAACATATGCGAAGATAATAACCGCATCAAATACCGAAAATGCCGATCGGTGATTTTCAACATTGGAGCGAGACAGACGCGATGTGAGGGAATATCTTTCATGTAGATGACTCTATAGCTTAATTATTACCATCATAGCGTTACTCAAACTTGTTAAGGATTGAGGATTGTGGGGATGTACATCACGCCTGTGGCGTAATGACTAAATCATGTTAATTTTGGAGTAAACAACAAATTATTTCCGTAAACTCAAAAACTGTTAGATTAAATCTGAACAAATATATTTTATTTAATATTAACCACCACGCGTGGCGCACCATCCCTCAATCCTCAATCCTCAAGCGACAATGTATAAGTCGGCTGAATTGTACTCCACTGTTTACAACTCGGACACTGCCAATGCAGTGTATTAACCTCAAATCCACATTGCTGACACTGATAAAGAGCATGTTCTTTTAATAATTTTTCCGTTAAATTATGCAAGACTAATAAATCTTTTTTTGCTTTTGAATCTGCTAATGGCAAATGCAACTCAACTAATCGATGTAATCCACCGATGGATGGATGATGTCTAACATATTCAGTGACAAAATTAGCTGCCATTTTATCGCCTTTCCAGCGACGAATTTGTTCAGATAAAATTAAAACAATCGGCATTCTTGGGAATTCTTTCAAGACATTTCTGAAGTAGGGAATCATTTCCTTTTCCTTTCCCATCTCTTGATAGACTTCAGCTAAAGGCGCAATAGCCTCTGAAAAATAATCAGCATTTTGCTCTCGAATACGTTTCAAAAGTCGCATGGCATGTTTCAATCGCTTATCTTTAATTTCCAATCCTGCCATAAGCAAGCTCGCCCTCACGCATTCTTTATCTGTTGCAAGTGCTCGCTTTAAATGTTTTATGGCACGTTCAGTATCCTCATTATTAATACAATTTTGAGCAAGCTCACAATAAAAGTGCGCAATTGGCACTCGCATTGTATTCACTTGACGCATCGCAATATTGATCGCTTTTTCCCATTCTTTCTCTTGCTGATAAATATCCACCAGTTTTTGCAAACTCATATCAACATGTTTTCCCATATCCAAAAGCTCAAGAAATAGCCGTTCAGCACGGTCTAACACGCCCGCACTCAAATAATCTTGAGCAAGTGCAAGCAATGCCTGTGCGCGATATTCAGGCTTAAGATTCGGTCGTGCAATCAAGTTTTGGTGAATGCGCGTTGCCCTATCAACTTCACCTCTTCTTCGGAATAAGTTGCCCAAGGCTAAATGTGTTTCAACTGTTTCGCTATCAACTTCTAGCATTCTAATAAATACATCTAACGCTTTATCAGGTTCTTCATTTAATAAAAAATTCAAGCCCAACAAATAATCTTTCGGCAGCAGATGTTTTTTCTTTTCTTTTTTTGAGAAAAAAAAGTGTTTTCCAGATGCAGCAAACCATCCAGAAGCGGCAGCTATAGGTAATAATAATAACCAGTAACTATGGATCAACATTTCGATCAGTCCTTTATTGGAAGAGCTCGAAGATTATTAATTTCTTGCTCAACTGTTTTTAAACGCTTGTTTAAACCCCGTTTTTGAGCCTTTAATCGTAAAATTGAAACAGACATAATGACAAATGCTAATAATAAACCCAACGTAAAACTCAACACCAATAATATCGATAACGGTAATTCTTTCGCGCCAAAATAATAATGAAAACTCACGGGCGCAGCATTTAACAATGCAAATGTCACACCAATCACCAATAATATCAAAACAACAATAAGACCAAATATTTTCACTGTAACCTCCTTTTGAGAAGATGTCATAATATCGCATCTTCTGTCTCCTGTCTTCCTTTCTCCAAGAACCCCGGCCGTGGGGGCTCCAGAAACGAAAAAAGGGCATAAACGTCATGTCATGCCCTTAATTAGATCTTCCTCATCAGACTAACTATCCATTACGATTAGTCATCATTTTGTTCAATCTTTTGCTTCATAAGATCCCCTAAAGTTGCCTTCATCGGCACATCTTCAGGCTGAGCTTTAGTGTCGTCAACGTTTCTCGCCTTGATTGACAAGCTAATCATACGATCTTTGTGATTAACACTCATGACCTTTGCTTCAACCTCATCACCAACTTTCAGATAATCGTTAATATCAGACACCTTTTCTGGTGCAATTTCAGCAATCTTGATACGACCTTCCACTTCTTCAGCTAGCTGAATGATCGCCTGCTTTTCTTCGATTACTTTGACTGTACCTTTTACTATGTCTCCTTTTGGATTCGCTGAAGCATAATTTGTGAAAGGATCATCTTGTAATTGCTTAATACCCAAAGAAACACGCTCGCGCTCTGGATCCACAGCCAAAATAATCGCTTCAATCTCATCACCCTTCTTATATTCACGAATTGCCTGGTCTCCAGGAACCTCCCAAGAAATATCAGACAGATGAACCAATCCATCAATTCCACCATCAACACCAATAAATATACCGAAATCAGTAATGGATTTAATCGCACCATGAACTCGCTCACCCTTTTGGTGTATTTGTGAAAAAGCTTCCCACGGATTTTCAGAGCACTGCTTCATACCTAATGAAATACGTCGGCGTTCTTCGTCGATCTCAAGCACAATAACTTCAACTTCATTACCAACTGAAACAAGCTTGCTTGGATGGACGTTTTTATTTGTCCAATCCATTTCAGACATATGGACAAGTCCTTCAACACCATCTTCAATTTCAACAAAACAACCATAGTCTGTAATATTTGTTACCTTGCCTGATAAACGTTTTCCTTCTGGATAACGTCCTTTAAGATCAAGCCATGGATCTTTATGAAGTTGTTTAATACCAAGTGAAACACGGGAGCGCTCACGATCAAATTTTAAAACAACTGCTTCGACTTCTTCACCAACTTTTAATACTTCGCTTGGATGCTTAACACGCTTCCATGAAATATCAGTGATGTGTAACAAACCATCAACTCCACCTAAATCGATGAACGCACCATAGTCTGTTAAGTTTTTAACAAGCCCTTTAACCGTTTGACCCTCTTCTAAATTTTCCAAAACCTTGAATCGTTCTGCTGAACTCTCAGCCTCAATAACAGCCCGACGAGAAACAACGATGTTATTACGTTTTTCATCAACTTTAATGATTTTAAATTCACACTCAGAACCTTCAAAAGTAGTCGTATCGTGTAATGGACGAACGTCAATAAGCGATCCTGGTAAAAATGCTTTTACGCCATCAACTTCTACTGTAAACCCACCTTTTACTTTCCCTGAAACATATCCCATGACAGTTTCATTTTTTTCGTGTGCTTTAACCAACCTCATCCAAGTTGCAGCTCGTTTTGCTTTATCACGCGATAGACGCGTTTCGCCATAATCGTCAGTTGGTGTTTCAACGGCTACTTCAATGATATCGCCAAGACTCACTGTTAACGTTCCATCAGAAGCTGAAAACTGATCTATCGGCACCACACCTTCTGATTTTAAACCCACATCAACTAAAACAAATTTATTATCGATTCCTACAACTGCACCAGAAATAATATCCCCTGATCGCATTTTTGTTTCTTCAAGACTTTTTTGAAAAAGTTCTGCAAAATTCTCACTCATAAAATAAACTCCAAAAATTTCAGAATAAAAGAAGACAACTTTTTATTCCACCACGTTATAAATTAAATTAAAGTTGGACAAGTTACGACCTGCCCCTACAACCAAACAATCAAATATGATTATTTTTCTTGAATATGAGACCAAACATGATCAAAGACACCTTCGATTGACAGAGATGTTGTATCGATGATAATCGCATTATCTGCCGGCTTTAATGGCGACACTTTGCGTTTTTCATCCCTTTCATCTCTCATGGCAATCTCATGCACAAGGCCGGCGAGTTTAACATCAATCCCAAGGCCCAGCAACTGTAACTGACGCCTTTTTGCACGCTCTTCGACGCTAGCCGTTAGAAAGAATTTGAGATATGCATCTGGAAATATGACTGTCCCCATATCACGGCCATCCGCAACAAGCCCTGGTGATTTTAAAAAGTCTCTTTGTCGCTGCAAAAGAGCTTCTCGCACTTTGGAATATACAGATACTTTGGATGCCATGGTCCCAACTGTTTCCTGACGAATAAGGTTAGAAACATCTTGATTTTCAAAGAATATTTTTGAAGACTTTTCCAAGGTTTTTGCAATAAATTTTACATCCAACTGGCCCGCCAACTTTGCCAACTCGGCTTCATCTTCTAGATTTATTTGATGTTTTTCTGCAGAAAGCGCCAGAATGCGATAAAGTGCGCCACTTTCAAGATAATGCCAACCCAGCTTTGTCGCAACCATTTGACTAATTGTGCCTTTGCCAGATCCAACTGGACCATCGATCGTGATGACGGGGGGTAAATGTTGCATAGTTTGATTTTTCAAGGGTTAATGTGTATCTTCTTTGTGGAATTATACCTTGATTTTTTGGTGGAAATATACTGATATTCAACAGCAGTTTCGACATTAATCTCGATTCGTCGCGAAAGATACTATTTGAGCTATAATATTGCTAACAACCAAGGAGAAAATTATGTTTAAAGATTTGTTTGGGGGAATTTTAAGTGAAAAACTTGATGAAACTGATGAGAGCAATGCTCACATTTTTGATCTCCACGTATTGAGCTCATGGGAACAATCAAGAGCAAAGGCCAGGAAGCTTGGCATAATTCCCGAACCTTCTGACTCATTTGAACAAGCGCCTCTTCAAAAACTTATGACTTCAAAAGATTTGAATCCTGAATATATCACTCAACTCTCCTGGCTTCGCGATGTAATGAATCCTAGGAAAGATAGTCGCACAGCATTGCAGAAAGAAAAATTAGATATTTCAAGTGCTTATGCTGGCGAAGCGCCTATGGGTGCACCAAAAATTTCGGTCAACCCATTTGAATTTTGGTTGGTACTTCAATATTTTGTGGGTAAATTACAAGAACACATTGAAAACTTTCCATCGTTTCAAAACTTAATTATTGAGACTTTTGAAAGCAATCAACCCTCTCCTTCTGGTTATATCGTTAATCCATTGATGACACTGAGACAACATCTCTTCATATGTAACTATGACGAAAAACAATACCAAGTCATTCTGAAACAGATAGATCAGGATGCAAAAAATTTGCTCTCCGAAAAGAGTTCTAAATATAAAGACCTTATAGATGAGACATTAAGAGAGATGGAAAATGAGTTTCAGCAATATGCAAACAATCTTCATACCGAGGATCTTGCTCCAGGAATGAATAAAGATATGATGATCTCAGAACTAACGAATACATATATATCTCACCTCTGTGAACTGCAGGAGAAAAATAATATCGAATTTCCAGAAACTTGGATGGATGACGTTCAAGAGATAGTTACAAATAAATTGAATGCGACATTGGAGGATATTAAGCGATCAGCATTCAACGCGCCTCATTTTTAATGACCATAAATTGAAGCACGTTTGACCGGACCACGCCGAAAGAGTGGTCCCTACGATTCTTCCAATTCATTTTCTTCCGATGCTTTTTCTTCTAATGCTTTTTCTTCTAATGCTTTTTCTTCTAATTCATTTTCTTCAATTCGAGCTATACCTGATAATTTTTCATCACCTGATAAGCTAATTAGCCGAACACCTTGAGTATTTCGTCCGATCACAGAAATTTCTTCAGCCCGAGTACGAACAAGCGTGCCCTGATCCGTAATCAACATCACTTCATCCGTATCTAGCAACATCACAGCACCAACAACCGAACCATTGCGATCGGTCACTTGGATGGAAATAACACCCAAACCGCCACGGCCACACTGGCGATAATCGGCAATATCAGATCTTTTGCCATAACCATTTTCAGTCGCTGTCAAAACAGCGCCTTCTTCTAATGGAATAATTAAGGAAATGACTTTTTCAGTTCCTCGAAGTTTCATACCTCTAACACCTCGTGCAGTACGGCCCATCGGGCGAACTTGATCTTCATTAAATCGAACGGCTTTTCCTGCATCAGAAAACAACATAATATCTTGTTTTCCGTCGGTTAATCCAACGCCAATCAACTGATCACCTTCAACTAATTCTAAAGCGATAATGCCATTGGCTCGTGGCCTTGAAAAATGCTCTAAGGAAATCTTTTTCACTGTGCCGTTTGATGTTGCCAAGACAACATAATGATCTGCAGAAAATTCACGGATCGGTAAAATAGCATTAATACTTTCTGCTGCGTCAAGCGGTAAAATATTAATAATCGGACGGCCTTTTGCAATACGAGAAGCTTGTGGTAATTGATATGTCTTTAACCAATAAACTTTTCCACGATCTGAAAAACATAAAATTATATCATGCGAATTGGCAATTTTAAGTTTTTCGATAAAGTCTTCTTCTTTCACTTTGGCCGCTGCTTTCCCTTTACCTCCACGACGTTGCGCTTGGTATTCACTCAAAGGTTGAGTTTTAACATAACCTTCATGTGATAAAGTCACCACCATATCTTCTTCAGTAATTAAATCTTCAGCCGTTAAATCTTGATGCGAGTTTAATATTTCAGTACGACGCTCATCACCAAATTGTGTTTTAATTTCTAAAAGCTCACGACGGATAATTTCCATCAAGCGATCAGCATTAGCCAGCACATCTTGCAATTCAACGATGAGATCAATCACTTGTTGATATTCTTCAACAATTTTTTCTTGCTCGAGTCCCGTTAAACGCTGTAATTTAAGGTCTAAAATCGCCTGTGCTTGAATCGGCGATAAATGATAACCATCATCTTTCAAACCAAATTCTGCTGACAAGTCTTCGGGACGAGAACCGCCGGAACCAGTACGCGACAACATGTCTGACACTTGACCTGGATGCCAGATTTTCTTTAATAAACCTTCTCTTGCAACCACTGGCGTTTTGGATGCTTTAATTAAAGCAATCACTTCGTCAACGTTGGCAAGTGCAATACTTAAACCTTCTAATATATGAGCTCGCGATCGCGCCTTTTTCAAATCAAAAATCGTGCGTCTTGTCACAACTTCTCGACGATGATCTACAAATGCTTCTAAAATTTGTTTGAGGTTTAATAACCGTGGCTGACCTTTATCTAACGCAACCATGTTTATACCAAACACACTTTGCATCGCTGTTAGTGTATATAAATTATTGATAACAACTTCTGGCACTTCTCCTCGACGAAGCTCAATCACCATGCGCATGCCATCTTTATCTGATTCATCACGCAGTCCTGAAATCCCCTCAATACGTTTATCTTTAACAAGCTCTGCGATTTTTTCTAAAAGTCGCGCTTTGTTCACCTGATAAGGTAATTCGGTCACAATAATCGCGGGCTTATTGCGAATTTCTTCAATTTCAGTTTGAGCGCGCACGTAAATCTTGCCACGGCCTGTTCGGTATGCTGAAACAATGCCTGCGCGACCATTAATAATGCCAGCGGTTGGAAAATCAGGTCCTGGAATAAATTGCATTAAATCATCAATCGACAGTTCGCGGTTATCAATCAACGCAAGACAAGCATCGACGACTTCATTTAAATTGTGCGGCGGAATATTCGTTGCCATACCAACAGCAATACCTGAAGAGCCATTGACCAATAAATTAGGAATACGATTAGGCATAACCTCCGGCATGTATTCAGATTCATCATAGTTTGGTACGAAATTGACTGTTTCTTTCTCGAGATCTGCCAAGAGTGAATGGGCCATTTTTGCCATTCGAACTTCAGTATATCGCATAGCAGCAGGCGAATCGCCATCAACTGATCCAAAATTACCCTGACCATCGACTAAGACATATCGCATTGAGAAAGGCTGGGCCATACGAACAATGGTGTCATAAACGGCTGTATCGCCATGAGGATGGTATTTACCAATCACATCACCCACAATACGTGCAGATTTCTTATACGGCTTATTAAAGTCATTATTGAGCACATGCATCGCAAAAAGGACGCGCCTGTGAACAGGCTTCAACCCGTCTCGCACATCAGGAAGCGCTCGGTCAATAATGACGCTCATCGCATATTCTAGGTAAGATTTCTTGAGTTCATCCTCGATATTTATCGGGACAATTTCTTTGGCAAATTCGGACATAAATTTTCTTTAAAATCCCTTGAAAAAACAATCAGTTATTATTCTCGACTCTTATGCAAAATTCTAACATGTTTTGCAAAAATATGCACCAGATTTCGACGAGAAATATGCTTTAAAATCCAGCTCAATTTACACCACTTTTGGACTTAAAAAGGCAAGAAATTGAACGGCCTCCGAGCGTTTTGGAGATTCCGGACTATACTGTTTTTGTTACATGCCGAGAAACACGAACATGAAAGAAGCACAAACCCAAGAAATATTAAATGATGTAAATATGCCAAGAGTAATGACACAAATTGTAGATCGATTTTTGGTAAACCCATCTGGCGAATCTGGACCTTTTTTCTGGAAAACTCAAAAACAAAGCACACCAAAACCCTAAGCAATAATTTATGTTTTTAGAGTGCCTTACATCTTCCATGACAGCACCTTTTTCATTGATTCATGTGTAAACAGCTTATCTTGTTTACAATGATCACTTAAATTAGCTCAGCACGATGTACGTGAAGTTTCGCAAGCACTGATAATCCATCATTAATACAACCAAATATTCTCTCTGCAGAAATTAAATCATCAGGATTATAATCATCGAGCAGTGTTGATATTTCAGCAAATCCTTCGGATTCTTGACGGTCAATTTTTTCGAATCCTTGCACCATAACACCCCCCTCATGACTATTGTTCTATAAGATTTTACTTTAGGAAAAAGCGTAATAGCTGACAGATTAGCGTAAATCATTCTACTTCAAAATAATTATTTTATTAAGAGATTTAACAAAAACCTGGAAGTGTCGCGATAATCCAGTAAAATGAGTCTTTTAGATTTGGAATGTCAATATGACTAATGTTCAACTAAATAAAATAGACCAACAATTGCTTGATCTCGCCCTTTCTGAAGACCTCGGTGAACCATTTTGCGACGTAACAACTCAAGCGATTTTCGGTGATTCAAAAAAACATCATGCAGTACAAATTGTCTCAAAAGCATCAAACGATATTGTCATTTGCGGACTTATCCTTATTCCAACAATTTTAGGGAAATTAGGCACTGACTTTCAACTAAGCGCAAAACTTAGTGATGGCGAAATTTTAAAACCAAGCGAACAATTGCTAACAATCTCAGGCAATGCTGAAATTATTTTAATGTGCGAACGTACTATTTTAAATTTTATTCGACACTTGTCAGCGGTTGCAACGCTCACAAAACAATTCGTCGACTTAATCAAACACACAAATACAAAAGTTTTAGACACCCGAAAAACAACACCGGGAATGCGACATCTCGAAAAACATGCTGTTGCTTGTGGCGGTGGTGTCAATCATCGCATGGGGCTTTACGATGCTTATATGATAAAAGATACTCACATTGATTTAGCAGGCGGTATTACAAATGTGCTTGCACAAATTCCTGCGAAAAACACAATGCCCGTTATTTTTGAAGTTCGCTCTATTAATGAACTGAAAAACTTAATTGCAAAAGGCAAAAGCAAGGTAACTCGTGTTTTACTCGACAATATGACACTCGATGAACTTCGTGAATCAATAACGCTTTGTAAAAATATTTTTGAAACTGAAGCTTCCGGCAATATCAATTTACAAACTGTTGTTGATATCGCCGAAACAGGCGTTGATTATGCTTCCATTGGCATGCTGACATATGCGGCAGGTCAAGTTGATTTATCGATGCAAGGAATATAATACCCACCATGAAAGAACTGATTTCACAAAAAGGTAAGCGGCTTAATTTTGATGTAATTGTCATAGGCTCTGGTGTTGCAGGATTAAGCTATATTCTTGAGCTTATTAAATTAAAACCGAAATGTAAGATTGCACTATTTTGCAAAACTGAATTAATGAACTGCAATTCTGATCTTGCTCAAGGCGGCATTGCTGCAGTTTCCGAAAAAAATGATTCAATCGAAAGTCACATGCATGACACGATTACTGCTAGTGATGGTGCCACCGATGCTGTAACAGCCAAAAAAATATTATCTTACGGACCACAAGCAATCGCATCACTCATTCAACACAAAGTAACCTTCGATAAAGATGATTTAGCAAAAGAAGGTGGGCATTCTAAACGTCGCATTTATCATGCAGGCGACGCAACGGGCCATGAGATTATTCGAGCATTAATTAAATGCGTTAAAAAATCAGCTCAGACTACTGTTTTTGAATACCATACTGCCGTTAACTTAATAACTAACAAACGATCAACCCCTACTGAAGTGCTCGGCGCTTATGTGCTTGATGAAAAACAGAATAAAGTCCATACTTTTTTTTCAAGCGCAACAGTACTTGCAACAGGTGGTGCAGGAAAAGTGTTTCGTTATACAAGTAACCTTGATGTGGCAACGGGCGATGGCGTTGCAATGGCTCATCGTGCAGGCGCTCGGATTTCCAATTTAGAGTTTTATCAATTTCATCCAACATTACTTTATAACCACACTAATCAAAACTTTTTAATTACTGAGGCCTTACGAGGTGAAGGCGCCTATCTTCGAAATCCAGATACCCTCGAACGCTTTATGAAACGCTATGCGCCAAAAAAGATGGAATTAGCGACTCGCGACATCGTTGCTCACGCAATATTTAATGAAATTGAAAAAAGCAAAAAACGATTTGTTTATTTAGATATTCGCCATGAAAATCGCGCTTACTTAAAACGACGATTTCCACTCGTTTTTTCGACTTTATTATCTCTCAACATTGATATGAGCAAAGACTTAATTCCCGTCGTACCAGCAGCACATTACATGTGTGGCGGCATCATCACTAATGCTTCAGGCAAAACAGATTTAAAGCGTTTGTATGCTATTGGCGAAACAGCTTGCACTGGACTTCATGGCGCGAATCGACTAGCAAGCAACTCGTTGCTTGAAGGTGTTGTCATGGCACATTTTGCAACGCTTGAAACATGTCATGATATTCAAACACCTTCACAGTTTAACAAAAAAAATATTAAAGACTGGCGTTCTGAAACAGTCATTGATAAACGTCGTGCGAGCCAAATTTATGCACATTGGCGTGGGTTACGAGGTGAAATGACCGCATATGCCGGCATTGTTCGCACCGCAGAAGGATTAAAAGATTTATTAAAACTGATTCAGACTCGTCGCAAAATGATTGAGGAATATTACTGGAAACACATGATCACGCGTGATCTCATTGAACTTCGAAATATTATTTTAGTTGCTGAGCTCATTGTTGAGTCCGCACTCAAACGAAAAGAAAGTCGCGGCGGCCATTACCGTGAAGATTTTCCAGAAAAAAAGGCCAGATTTCGGAAGGTAATTCTGTAGGGAGAAAACATTAAGTGAGCCTTCGGTTCACCAGGCCACGCCAAAGGCGTGACCCCTACGGAGCCCTCCACCTCTGGTGAAGATCATTGAGCACTATCTAGATACGCTTGATACGAAGCAATATTTTCTGGATGAATATCATACTCTGCTGGGCCATTAACAAACGCACAATAGTAACTATTATTTTCTCCAATCAATTTCGTTGCTAAATGCATATAATTCTTCCACTCTTCAATCGGCACACTCCAATCATCATGCTTCGTCAACAAAAATAATAATTTTTCACGCTTTTTCAATGAAGACTGGACCACATCTGGCGCGTAATTACCTTGCGCAACATCTGCAGTTAGCTCCATATCGCTCTCACTTTTAACCAGCAACCAACTTGGATTCCCATCGACATCCAACAATAAAAAACTACCGGATTCATTCACCAAATAATATTCGACAATTCCATGCTCTTTGCGCATAACCTTAAAAAAATCAATAAAAATAGGATCTGACAAACAAGAATTGGGATTTGCACTCAAGCATTGAATAATGCATCGCGATAAATCTTTAAAATAATATTGCTGTAATCTACAAATTGATTTTTGAAATTTATTGAGAAAATCAGGAGATTTTTTTTGAATAAATTCATCAATGACGCCTTCAGAAAGAGCAGTTAAAGCGATCTCTTGATTGTCCTCATCTATTAGCATTAATTTTTTAACAGCGGAATGCTTTAGTTGACGACAAAAATCGAGAGCATCTAAGTTAGGATTTGAATAATCCACCACCATAACTGAAATATCATTAAACCGTTCAGGCGAAGAAACCTCATCACTAATATGATCAACTTTAATATCAATATAAGCATGTGAAGTTTCTTCTTCACTGCTGTCTTGCTCCAAATCGACACCAGCATCTATTAAACGCGACACCCATTTTTCAAGAAAAGGCCTCGTATTTGGGGTTGTTTCTATGCGCTTAAAGGCCAGCTTTGGATCAGAACAAAATTGAAATGATGGTGCATTATTTAAATCCGCAAGCAGCGTTTTTAAATAGATTTCACCATCTTCAACAAACAAAACCTTTGTCGGAAAATAACAACACGCAAGGCGTTTTTTCGCCATTTTTTAAACCTGCTTCTTTATTTTGACACTCTGATCATAGCGTGACACGAGCTTGCGAGCAAGTGATATGAACAAACATATCATCAACTTAATAACTTAATGAATTTTATATAAAAATTTTCAGGACCATCAGTTTCTTCAATCCTTGCAAACACTGGCTCCCTTGTTTATGATGCATATACCCATCGCCAATGAAGATGCGAGTTTCTAACAGCCATTTTTGCACAATATGAAATGATTTTAAACGCGCAATTAAGAATAACTATTACTTGTTTAAAATCATTTCATACCGCACAAAACTGTTTGTCATAAATCTCGCATCTTCAATGACAATGGGCATATAATCGTTAAGAGGTCATGATGCTAAAGCACTATTCATCTAAAACAACTGCCATCCCAAAAACACAATTTGAGCTGAAACCTGACATGCCGATTTGTCAGTCTGATTATCCGCTTGATTGGTATCAAGCCGAATTCATACCCTATGCTGAAGAATACCTTGCTTTACCCGATCGAAAATTAGAAACCGTGTTGCCATGGATGCGAAAATATATTGAACCGGCGCTCGAACACTTTGGCGACAAACTATTACTTCTTGCGCATTATTATATGGGCGGCGATATTGTTAAACTCATCGAAAAATTCGGTGGACAAATTGGCGATTCATATCAGCTTGCGCTCATGGCTTACAATCATCCCGAAAAAAAAGTGATCGTTGAATCTGCTGTTCATTTCATGGCAGAAACGATTAGCATCCTCGCACATCAAGATCAACAGGTTTATATTACCAATCCAAAAGCCGGCTGTACGATGGAAATGTATGCCAAAGATTTTATGGTACAACCTGCGCTTGATGATTTAAATGAACGCTATGGCAAAGATAAAATCCTACCCGTTTGTTACATGAATACTTCTGGTCGCATTAAAGCAATGGCTGGTAGCCAGGGCGGCGCCGTTTGCACAAGCTCGAATGTTAAAAAAATATTTGAGTGGGCATTAAAACAAAACAAAAAAGTGCTATTTATCCCAGACAAAAACATGGGCGAGAATGTTGCAGCATGGCTCAATATCCCACAAGAAAAAATTGCGTATTGGCCTGGCGGAACGGATGGCGCAAACTATAGCTTGTTTGCTCAAGATGAAAAAACACTCAAGCAGTTTGATGAAGCGCAGCTGATTCTATTTTCAAGCTACTGCGGCGTACATACTTATTATAAACCCGAAATGGTCGATTACTGGCACAACAAAGGTTTTAATATCGTCGTTCATCCTGAATGCACAAAAGAAACGGTACAAGCCGCTGATTGTTGTGGCTCGACTGCATTTATTTATGACCATGTTTTTAATGATCGCGCTGGCACAAAGAAATATGCTATTGGCACAGAAAATCACATGGTACAAAATGTCAAATTAACTTGCCTGGACAAAGGCATCGAAGTCGTTAATTTAGGCGATGCAAAAATATCAAAATACAAAGGCATGGGATGCGGCTGCGCTACAATGTCTCGAAATGACCCACCACATTTAGTCGCCACGCTGGATTTGCTGCGACTGGGGAAAATACCAACTTACAATGAAGTCTTGCCCGGTGATGTTGTTAATGAATTCACAGGCGAGAAACAAACGCTTGATGCAGATGGTCAGAAATGGATTATTGATAATGCGAAAATCGCACTGGAAAATATGATTAGAATTACTGAAAAGGATTGAGGAGTGAGAATCATGGATTGAGGGACCTAAGTTATACCTCGCAAGGAACCACTCAATCCGCAATCCTAACTCCTCAATCCTATTTAGTTTTCTTCCTTACGACCAAATGCTACATCACTTGAAACACCATGCTTTTCCATAATATTTCTGAGCTCTCGTAGGGCTTCTACTTGTAGTTGTCGTATACGCTCACGCGATAAACCAATGCTTTCACCTACTTTTTCAAATGTGGCTTTCTCATCATTTTCACCCAAACCAAAACGCTGCTCCAAAACTTCACGATGTTTATCGTCTAATTCGCCCAGCCAGTCATGAAGATGCTCCATCAAATCTTCATTAAGCCTCATTTCAGCGGGATTAGATTTTTCATCGTCAGCGAGTAATTCAGACATGGTTTTATCGGTTTCCCCCGACATCGGCACATCATACGAATAAACTTTTTCATCAGCGTTAAACATTTCTTTAACTTCAGATACAGGACGGTCAACCGATTCAGCAATTTCTTCCACCGTGGGTTCATGCCCCAAACCCTGACGTAAATTTCGAGCCGCGCGCAAATAAATATTTAATTCTTTAATCACATGAATGGGTAAACGAATGGTACGAGTTTGATTCATAATAGCGCGCTCGATGGTTTGTTTAATCCACCAAGTTGCATATGTCGAAAATCGAAACCCCCGCTCAGGATCAAACTTTTCAACTGCATGCATTAAGCCAAGATTTCCTTCTTCGATTATATCCAAAAAAGTCAAACCTCGATTAAGATAATTTCGCGCAATCTTCACGACTAAACGCAGATTACCCTCAATCATTGTATTTCTAGCTTTTATATCGCCTTGTAATGCCAATCGCCCATACTTTACTTCTTCCTCAGCAGTAAGCAATGGAGCAAAACCAATTTCATTAAGATATAGTTGAGTTGGGTCGAGTGATACTCTCGCAGATAACGAATCCTTTTGAACTTCCTTCTTAGCACCGTCATCCTTTGACAATAGCCCAGAATCTTCCTTGGTCAGTTCAAGCTCGCTACCTAATGAAGTGTCAAACTCCTTTTCCTCTACTACATCTAGCCGCCTCTTCTTCGACATGATGAGCACCTCATTAGAAAAAATATATTTAAAAGATCGAGCTTCAATCCTAACACCATTATTTTGTCCTTGAACAGAGATTTTTTAATAAAAATTAAAATCCCCGTTATTTGCCTTGTGTAATTATTTATCATGATATTTTTATCTTTTTGTTTTTAAATAGAGATTTGATTATAACATTCACGATTATCGATAAGTAATAAAATTTTGCAGCAAACTCTCCTTCTGAAGTAGTAAACCCTATTTTTGAGTAATTTCAATGCAAGTTTCGCACAAAGCATGAAACTTACATTTCCCGATGTGGATTCTTAAGGGGAGAATCGGGATTCTTCCCTTACCAAAACAATCCTACTGATTGGAAGATATCAAATGATCAAGAAACAATCAAGCCTAGTCTTTCGGGACATTTCAAAGCACAATCATTGTCGAAAGTTTCGCAATGCGAAACTCGTAGGATTAACAGGCCGTCCATTTCGGCGAATTTCAAAATGCAACAAAACTCGCCCACTTGTAGACATACCCATTCTTGCAATTTGCTGACCTGCACGGACATTATCTCCAGTTTTAACTAACAATTGACTGTTATGAGCATATGCGGATAAATAAGTTTTATTATGCTTAACAATCAATAAATTACCATAGCCTCTAATTCCATGGCCCGCATAAACAACTTGCCCTTTCGCCGTTGAAATAACAGGCTCATTATATTTTCCTGATATATTAATACCCTTATTTAAGCCTGAAAAACGGGCAACTACTTTCCCTTTTGCAGGCCACAACCATTTCCGCACAGGCTGATTGTTTTCATAAGCTTCTGTATAAGTTTTTTTGTGCGAACTTTTCTTTACTTGCTTTATTTTTATAATTTTAGTTTTCTTTGTTAATGCGGCTTTAGAGAGCACTCCAGACAATCGGATTTTTTGTCCAGGATGGATTGCATAAGGAGGTCTTAATCCGTTTAACTTGGCGAGTTTTTGATAATCCATCTCATAACGCCATGCGACGGCATATAAGGTTTCACCCGCCTGAACTGTATAAAATAAATCATGACCAACTCGATGCGTGTTAATATCTCTGACGGGCGCACTACCTGTATAATTTACACAAGCAGATAAAAAAAGAATTGTAATAAAACATGTTACAACACAAAAATAAGTTTTCATTGATTCAGGATATCATATCAAACAAAAGGTGTCAGACATTACAAAACTTCTACTTTTATAACTTTCCTGCTTTATCAGGAAAACCTGAAAACTCCATAGGCTCTTGATTACAAACATCGGTCCATTTTGTTAACTGTTCGCAAGCTTGATAGTGTGTCCAATCAAGCTGTAATGGTGTAATTGATACATTTCCCATTTTGATTGCATAAAAGTCAGTTCCAGGCCCTGCGTCCGCTTCTTCGCCTGGCAGCCCCATCCAATAAACTCTGTGTCCACGCGGATCAGTTTGTACGACTGAAGGCTGTGCAGCATGTCGTTTGCCAAGCCGTGTCACCTCAAGCGAACCGAGTTGGTCTAGCGGAAGATCCGGCACATTTACATTTAAAATGGTACTTGGTGGCAATTGCGAGAAATGCATACTTGACACAAGTTTTTTAGCAACAATTGCCGCAGTTTCGTAATGAACAGCATCATCCACCAAAGACATTGCGATCGATGGCAAACCCAAAAACCTTCCTTCGATTGCAGCAGCGACAGTACCAGAATACAAAACGTCATCGCCAAGATTACCACTTTCATTAATCCCTGAAATAATCATGTCGGGTAATTCTTTTAATAATCCTGTCACCGCAACATGCACACAATCTGTCGGCGTACCATTCACATAATACCAATTCTCTTTAATTTCACGCACACGTAAAGGATGCTCTAATGTCAAAGAATTACTTGCGCCACTGCGATTTCGATCTGGCGCAACAACAGTAATTTCAGCAATATCACTCAACGCGTTTACTAAAGCTTGAATTCCTTTTGACTGATATCCATCATCATTACTAACTAATATTTTCATCATTTTTTTCCTGCATTCGTTTGCTTAACTTTTACAAACTGATAATATTTTTCGTGAGGCTTTATCATCCCCATTTGCTCTCTCGCCAAGTCTTCTACGATGCCATGCCCTTGCTTTAAAATCGCAACTTCTTTTTGAAGGTTTTCATTTTGTTTACTCAATGCTTGGTTTTTTTTTACCTGATGTGCAACCTGATATTTCAATCGAATCATCTGGCTAACTCCGTCTCTTCCAAACCACAGTTGAAATTGAAAGAGCGAAAACAGCAAAATCAGCGAGACTATAACAATCTTCATAATCAATGAAGATACCTTATCACTGCGGGAGATGCTAGTTTTTTTTGTCACTAGAGTTTAGCCTAAAGCGAAACTCGTTCCTGCAATAATATCGCCTGCGCGAAGTAATGCGGACGATTCTGTAGGGACAAAGTCGCCCGTCTCGAGCTTGCCGAGAGGAGACTTGTCCCCTAAAATAATGGACAGGTCACGACCTGTCCCCACAAATCAAGACAAGCAACTAGACAAAATATTCAATGCCGGCAAAAGCCATGGGGTAAACTCATTCGGCCGCTCTTTTATCGCTTGTGCAAGCTTCTTAATTGGCATCCATTGAATATCCTCAACCTCATCTTTATTGCATAAAATCCTTTGGCCTTCATCCTGCGCAAGCAAAACATGGTCGATTTCATTTTCCGTTAATCCATTCTCAAATTTAGCTACATAATGAAATTGCCCCACTTCTTTAATCTTAAGTTCTTTCAAACCAAGCTCTTCGTATGCTCGCCTATTTGCTGCTTGAATCACTGACTCATGCTGACGAGGATGACTACAGCAAGTATTTGTCCATAATCCGCCACAATGATATTTTGATTTCGCACGCTGTTGCATCAACACCTCATATTCTCCAAACACCTTTCGCACAACAAAAAGGGAAAATGCACGGTGTCTCAAACCTTTTTTATGAGCCTCTTGTTTTTCCATCAAGCCCGCCTCTTTATCATTTTCATCAACAAGAATGACTTGTTCCACCTTAAAAGGCACGATTATTTCAACCTCAGAAAACTGTTTTTTAATTTCAATTTCATTTTCTTGTAAAAAAAGCAATTTTAGATTAGGCCCCGCATCTTCCGTAAAATAAACTGGCAATCCTAAATCACGCAACTGCCAAACTTTATGCATCAAGGCAATCGTATCGGGATAAAAATAAGAAATGGGTGGCTTCGCCGCCAACATAGTGGCGTGCATAGACAGTGCATTACTCTCAGCGGTGGCACCAAACAATTCAAAATCTTTTTCTTTAATTGCTTTTTCCATTACTTTAATATCGTGCGGCATGGCATCAACCCAAGCATTGTAAAAACGAGAGGTTTGAGCAGTTCTCTGCATTGCTTCGCGAGAACCAATCGACTTTTCTTTATCCGAAATAATCAACAAACCGATTCGTAAATCTAACCAAGTATGTTTAATTGGCTCAGCAAAACTATCCATACCCGCCTCATCAACACCGACATGCCATTTAACGAAAGCGTTCTTCCAAATAGAACGGCTCGCACTACCGCTACAGAGTCTTGCTAATATTGATAATTTTCTTTCGTTAAGATGCCAGCCAAAAAAGTTATTAGAGGCCAAAACAAGCGCTGCAAATCCGCTCGCAGATGAAGCAAGTCCTGCGCCGATAGGGATATTACTAAGCGTTTGCACACGAAAATACATATTGGCTTTCGGTCGAATTAAATTTAAAAAATTAATGATACGTAATGCAAATTTTGAGTCTAAAGGCACTGATTGGTCGTTTAGTTCAATCTGATGATCCCCGCTCTCAGAAAATGAAATAATGGTTTTTGCGCCCTTCTCTCCCAACGAAACTGAAATGCTATCAGTATAGGGTAAATTTAATTCGACATCACGTTTCCCCCAGTACTTGCACAACGCGATATTTGCAGGAGCAAATGCTTCACCAATTTCATTTTGGAGCCATTTATTCTGTGGCGGCAAAATTTTTTTAATCACTTCTTTAACTTTCATTTTGAACAATTCCTTGATTCACAATATGAACGTTGATTTTTTTCAAACCATCATCAATAAAAACATTATCAGGCACATCGCCCAAAGCTACGACACAATCGCCTAAACCTGAACCAGATATTTTAGCACCCAACACGCTTTTTATTTTCAACAATCGATCAATAATCCGCTGTAATTTATCATCATTAACGCCCAACTGATTTTGTAATGCTTGATGCTCATTAAAAATATTGCCAAGCCTGCTCCAGTCTTGGGATTCAATTGCCAAAACTCCCTGCTTTACACAACCATCAATTTGACTATATAGTTTTTTAAAGCCCCCAGGATTTCTTTTTTCATTTTCTTTAACAATATCGATTACTTCAGTTGTCGGTGTTTTATAACCTGAATAAATCAAACAAATATTGGGAAGATTTTTCAATGATTGAATTCTTTGAGCCGACGGATTGTAATCGATGATTCCGCCATAAATACTTGCAACAATATCAGAGCCCGAACCAACGCCTTGTACATTTTGTACAACCTGCATACCATCTCGATAAAGCGCCTTTTCATCAAGCACACCAAACAGCCATTGATGTAACGCTGCCAATGTAGCAACAGTAACTGCAGCAGACGAACCCAGACCAACCTTATCAGAAAATTCAGATTGAACATTTAAAACAAAGCCTGAAGGAATCTTTTTTTGCAATAACTTAATTGCCGCCAAAATAAATTTAAAAGGTTTCTCAATTTCAATCTTATCGAGCGGAGATTGATATTCGCCAAGCGCTGATTTAATGGTAACGATACGATTTTTTTGTGGCAATAAAGTCACTATGATCCGTCGATCAATTGCACAAACTACTGCACTATAACCATGCAAAACAGCATGCTCACCTAAAAGCATAACACTCCCAGGAATGGAGATTGAGACAAGAGAGACATTATTCATAACTTCTAAAATCCCAGAAACGATCTTCAATCCTAGCAAGCTACATGTAAACCTTGTGGCTCACCACACACTTCTGTTAATGCATAACCATATCGATCACAAATTAACTGAATTTGTTTTTCACTCTCCGCACAAGCCAATACGATGCCAGATGAATCACCTGTTACCGCACCAGAACCACAAATTTTCGCCGCAGCGCCTGTTGCTTCAACATCACTAATAAAACGCTGAACCTTTTCTGGCACCACGCCAATATCCACTAACAATTGATGATTCTCACGAACTAAACGCTGAAATTCTTCAAAATTATCATATTGTAACGCATGATCCATATTTAAAGTAACTGAATTAAAATCGGACCAAATATTTGAATTCGCATGCTGTTGTTTTACCGTACTCACACAATCACCCGTTGTAGATATCGGCGTACCCGTGTTAATAACAAACATTGGAATTTTTGGAATGGCTCGATTGTAACGCTGACCTTCTTTAAAATACACACAACCTCCGTTTAAAGAGGTATGCAAATCAATACCACTGGATTTTCCATGCTGCAAGTTTTCTGCTTCGATTGCCAAACGTAATAATTTTTCTTCATTCAAAGGCATTCTCAAAAAACGAGAAACTGCTAATAATATCGTTAATATAAGTGCGGCAGAAGATCCCATCCCACACCCAATCGGAATATTTGAATCCGAATGAATATTAAGCCCATCCAAAATTTTCGTATTGACACGATCCATAAAATTAATTAAAACAAACTCTGTCAACTCAAAAGGTGTTTGCAATACATCTTTAATACCACATTTACCATCTAAAAAAGATTGATATTTAGAAGCCAAGCGGTCTTTAACTTCACGTAATGTTTTAATTGTAACGGAATCCATATAGCGTGAACTAAATAAATTAAGCGAAAACATTTTAGAGAGTTGCGGTGTGATAGTCGTAGTTGCATGTCGATTGACTGCTAAAGCAAGAGCTGGGCAACCATACACAACAGAGTGCTCACCCGATAGAATTATTTTTCCCGGCGAAATCGTTTTAATTAAACGCTCATCTTGCGCATTTTTATTCGAAACTTTTCGCAAAGGAATGACTGTTTCAATTTTTTCGTATTGTCGCTGATGGTTTTTGATGCCAGACAAATGAAAGCGACCTGCTTTATGTGAAGTCGTTTTAAAATCACTGCCATCTTTTGGCAATGCAAAATTGTAAAACGACTCGTATTTTTGATATGTTAGTGCTTGTCTTCTACTTAACATATCTTGATGTAAACCAGCGTCTAAAACTTCTTTATATTTTGGCTGGACAATGCCAGAAAAATATTCTGCCATACAGCCAGACCCATAACTGTAAAACCCTATTCGCTTGCCACGCAAATCTTCCGAGCTATTATCAAGCAATGAAACGAGTGAAACATACAGTGCAGCTGAATAACTATTACCGATATTTCGAGGATAATTAAGCGCATCAACAAGTTCATTTTCAATCGTCTGCTCATCAACATTTTTAATATTGTTCTTTTTTAATAATTGTTTATGCGCTTTATGAACAAGCTTTGGAAATGGTGCATGATAACAAAAATAATCAATATCACTAATCACTCGGCCCGTCTTTTCGCTAAAGTTTTTCCAAGAAGCAATAAGTGCACGCAAATAAATAAGTGCTGAATATTTTCCATCAACGAGCGCTTCGTCTAAATAATTTGGTCGCCAAAAATCCATCACTTCATCAGCATATAAGCCTGCGCCAGATTCAATGGCTAAAATCCTTGGGTTGGCACTTAACACCATGGCGACTGCACCACAACCTTGTGAAGATTCGCCGCTTGAACCTAATCCGTAACGCGAAATATCGGAAGCAACGACAAGAATTTTGCTTTTTGGATTTTGTGCAACGAGAGCAACGCCCATTTGAATCGCCGCCGTTGCGCTATAACACGCTTGCTTCAATTCAATCACTCGGCATTGTTTCGGCAAATTTAACAATCTTTGAATATAGGTGCCTGCACTTTTAGATTGATCAAACCCAGATTCTGTCGCAAATAAAATATGATCGATTTTACTTGAATCAACATGGCTTAAAGCTTGATATGCGGCATTTGCAGCCATTGTAACAATATCTTCATCAGGCGCTGGCACAGCCATTTTCAATTGCCCAAGGCCAAAATGAAATTTGTCGATATCAACACCCCTTGCTTGTGCAAGTTCTGCTAAATCCAAATAATAATGTGAGGTATAAAAACCTAAAGCATCAATACCTATTTTCTTTGCCATTGCTTTTTCCTAACACGTTAATGGGTGACAAGTCACGACTTGTCACTACGCCGTTCAATAGCCAAATGACTGCGCATCAACTCACCTTGATTCGTCAGTGCTGCCAAAAGTGACAGTTCACCACAAAACACGGTTGCCGCGGCCAAGATAGCTAATCGTCTTGCATTGTTGCCTGGCTCTCTTTCGGACAAACAACCCATTTGTTCTAAATTCTTTCGGACAAAATCTAATTCTTTTCCATTACCCACTGTACCAACTATAACATTTGGTAGTGTGGCTGAAAAATATAAATCATCGCCCCGCATTTCAGCATGCACCATGCCTTGAGAACCTTCAATTATATTCGCTGCATCCTGACCCGTCGCCAAATAAAAAGCTAATAACATATTGGCAAAATGGGCATTCGCACTGCGTAATCCACCCGCCAACATCGTACCAATCAAATTCTTTTTAATATGCAAATCGACAATGGCACGTGGTGTCGACTTGAGTGTTTTTTGGCAAATCTCAGCTGGAATCACCATTTCTGTGACGACATATTTCCCTCGACCCAAAATACCATTGACAGCAGATACTTTTTTATCCGTACAAAAATTTCCAGACACGGACACATATTGTAATTCTTTGTATTCGCTTAATATCCATTTCATCAATTGGTCAGCTGCTTTTGTGACCATGTTGTGGCCTGACGCATCTCCTGTTGATAATTCAAAGCGCAAGTATAGAAGATTACCGACAATTTGGTAGTGAATGTCTAATAATTGAGCAAATCGGCTGGTCTTAGCAATTTCATCCGAAATTTCATCTTTTCGAGTCATGAGCGCACTCGCAGCTTCCAAAACGACTTCGGCACTTTCACCCTCAAAAATGACAGATCGCGTCATCCGATCATCAACCAAAATCGCACGAATTCCGCCTTCTTCACGGGAAACCCGAGCTCCTCGACTAGTTGATGCCCATAATGGTGTTTCATAAGTCGCCATCGAGACTAATACTTCATCATTGACTAAATCACCAATGATCTTAATCGGTCCGATTTGGCGCATTGGAACAGCGGCAATTTCTTTCATTTAGCACAAACTCTCTGGCATTAAAATTTCCATAATAATAGCAGTTTTATGAGAAATGTCATAGGAAATGGCAATAGACAAAGGCCTGACTTACACACTGACCTAACAACAAGTTTTTGGCACTTAAAAACGTTATTGACGTTTTTGGCCACAAAAAAAGGCGGTTAATTAACCGCCTTTTTAATAAAAAGTTCTAAAAATCTACTCTTCGCTTTCCTTGAAAATTGATTTTCCGTAAAATTTGGCTTGATCGCCGAGCATTTCTTCTATGCGGATCAATCGGTTATATTTAGCAACACGATCTGTTCGACATAAAGACCCTGTCTTAATTTGACCAACACCCGTAGCAACAGCCAAATCAGCAATTGTCGTATCTGACGTTTCACCCGAACGATGTGAAATCACTGAGTTGAAACCAGCTTTTTTCGCCATATTAATGGCTGCCATGGTTTCTCTTAATGTACCAATTTGGTTGAATTTGATCAAAATAGCATTGGCTGCTTTTTCATCAATTCCACGTTGCAGCAAACGGGTGTTCGTCACAAAAAGATCATCGCCAACCAATTGAATTTTATGACCAAGCTTTTCATTTAATAATTTCCAGCCATCCCAATCGTCTTCATTCATACCATCTTCTAGCGAAATTAATGGATATTTCTCAACCCAATCAACATAGTAATCCACCATTTCTTCGGCAGTTAGTGATTTATTTTCAGAAGCCAATTCATATTTACCATTTTTGTAAAATTCAGAACTTGCAGCATCCAATCCTAAACAAATATCTTCACCTGCTTTAAAGCCAGCTTTTTCAATCGCCTCTAAAATAGCTTCAATCGCAGCTTCATTTGATGGAAGATTTGGTGCAAAGCCACCTTCATCACCAACACTTGTGCTCATTCCGCGTGCTTTTAACACAGATTTCAATGTATGGAATACTTCAGCACCATATCGAACCGCTTCAGTCAAACTTGGCGCACCAACTGGCAAAATCATGAATTCTTGAATATCAACATTGTTATCGGCATGCGAACCACCGTTTAAAATATTCATCATTGGCAATGGCATCACAAAGGGCGCTTCACCACCCAAATAACGAAATAATGGCAAACCTGCTTCTAAAGCTGACGCTTTTGCACAAGCCAATGAAACCGCCAAAATCGCATTCGCACCTAAATTGGCTTTATTATCTCTGCCACCGAGCTCGATCATACGTTGATCAATCTGCAATTGCTCTGACGCTTCTTGCCCAACTAACGCATCTGCAATTTTTTCATTTACATTTTCGACTGCCTTTAAAACACCTTTACCCAAATAACGTTTTTTGTCACCATCTCGCAACTCCACTGCTTCAAGAGCTCCCGTAGAAGCACCTGATGGCACTGGTGCTGTAGCTGTGGCGCCTGATTCTAAAACGACATCAGCTTCTAACGTTGGATTTCCGCGCGAATCTAAAATTTCACGGGCATGTATTTTCGTAATTGCAGACATTGATTATTTTCCTCTAATTGAATATTTTAAAAGTGCCGTATTATAGACCGGGTTGCGTGATGGAATCAAATAGAAAATCCGTAGGGGGCACATATTATGAGACCCCTTGCAGCTATTACAATCCCAGCACCTGCTTCACAAACGGAATGGTTAATTTTCGCTGTTCTGCAAGTGAAGCCTGATCCAATTCTGATAATGCGTAAAACAGCGACCCCAAATCGCGCGGACAACGTCGAATGATAAATTGAGTCACATCCTCCGACAACATTAAACCATGTTCTTGTGCGCGAGTTTTCAACGCATGAATTTTTTCTTCATCTGATAGTGGGTGTACTTGATAGACAACACCTGAATTTACTCGAGACACAATATCAGGCAGCAATGATAAATGTTGCACCGATTGATTACCTGAAATGATCAAACGCTTTTTTGCATCAAACATACGATTAAAAAAAGCAAAGAAAGCTTCTTCCCAAATTTGATTGCCCGCAATACCTTGTAAATCATCAATACAAACTAAATGCAAACTTTCCAAATCATCAAAAATATCTGGATCTAAATGCAACAAGTTTCCCAAAGGTAAATATAAGTTAGTCAAATGCAATCGATTAGCAATATGACAACAACCTTGCAATAAATGAGTCCGCCCAACACTACGCGGCCCATAAAAATAAATTAATTTTTCACCGCGCGCATTTGCTGTTTTGTGCAAAGCGGTAATCAACTCTTCATTGGCGCCAAAATAAAAATTTGATAATGCTTTATCTTCTCGAAGTCCAAACCCTAAAGCCATTTGCGGAGTTTTCACCATCTTATTCCCCACCTGTCTTTCCCGTATACTGATATTCAAGTGTTTGCGCTTGGCCCTCAGTATTTTGCACCGTAGTGTTTACAACTGACTTTAATTGTCCATCCAGACGAAGTGTTTGCAAAAATGATGACACCTCCCCTTTTATCGTTAAATTAAATGTTGCTTGATCGGGTGTAATATTTGAAGACTGCAAATTGGCCACGCTCGCAACGCCATTTAAATAATCCATAACATGCGCATAATCAGACACGCCCAATAAATTTGAAACAATCAAAGTTAATTGACCGGAAGTTGCTGTGCTTTCTGAAACGGCGTATCTATTTGAAAGCGCATCAGCCACATCATTTACACCTGTTTGTAATACGCCAGCAAGATCAGCTCCATCCGTTTCCCATCGCATTTTTTGCCCTTGAATGAGTAATTGCCAACGACCTGAAATCTGACTTGTATTTGTTGCATCAATATAGATAAGCAATATCGCATCCGGCGAATAACGTGAAGATGCTTTAAAGATAGCAGAAGGGTTTAGCGACATCACATCATTTACTTTAACTTGCAATGTATCACTCAAATCGAATATCGGAAAAATAAGAGGGAGCCCACGATCTGCCATTGCTTGTTTCAATAAAGCTGCAATAGGCTGCGTACTATCTTCATGAACAAAATATTCTGAATTAGCATCCTTAACCACCATCCAAATTAATGTCAACGGGCGGTTCGCTTGCCAAATTGGTTGGCCAGCAGTTTTCAATATTTGTTTGATAGAATTTTCATTAAAATTCACTTGCAGCATTAATGGCGGCGTTGATCCTTCATCAGCTTGAACATAAGAATATTCATGCACATAATTTTGAGCGCTTTGTAACACACTTGATATTTGTGGCACACTTATCACTTTCGAATTGCCGCTCACTTTGACAAGCACAGACTGTAAAGCTTTTGTGATCGCTTGATTACGAACAGCATCTGTTTGTGATATCACTGGCACTGAAGCTGAATATAAATCTGACACAACAGCAGCATTGCTCGGCGCCACAAAGCTCAAGCCCAGCAGAATTGCACATATTGTTGTAAAAATTTTAGTCATTTTATTATCATACCTCTATCCTGGCATGATAAGTCATTATGGCAGAAGATGGAATAGGCCTGTACATCAGGACTCTCTCATTAAAATTATTAATAACAAATTGATCACAAGAAACAAGTGCTTGGGGATGATTTTGTGGAAATAAAACGCAGGAGGCCGGGGGCCGACGAACCATTCCGCAAAAATCATCCCCAAATACTTGTTTAAAAGGCCTAAACGGTTGTGTTTTCTTGTTATTCTTATCCAAAATAATTTTAATGGGACAGTCTTGAAGATCTAACTATTGGTAATGGACATATTTCCTATATTTTGAGATTCATCATCTGAAGATCCAGCGTCTTTATTTCTTTCCTGGAGTTCAGCACGCGCTGCTGCAAGAGCGCTATTAAAATAACGAAGACCTGCGATTTCAATAGGCTGTTCTCGCATGACAATAGCCATTGCAAGAGCAATTTCACCATCAGAGCCTATTCTATACGGACCAAAATTAATCCACCTCAGGCTTTTGTTGATTATTAAAGCCCCTGCAATTAACTTTGCACTATCATTGTAGATACTGTTCGCATAAAGATTAATAGACCTCAGGGTTTTGTTGACCTTTAAAGCCCCTGCAATTGACAGTATGCCATCAGAGAGGATTCGATTCCAACTAAGATCCATCGACGTCAAGGCTGTATTGATTTTTAAAAGCTCTGCAATTGCGGGCATACCACAAGATTGGATATTACACCCCTTAAGATTAATCGATCTCAGGGTTTTGTTGACTTTTAAACCCGCTGCAATTGCTTTTACGCCACAAAGGCCGATTTTATTAAAACTAAGATCTATCGAGATCAGGGTTGTGATCCTGAAAGCATCGGTTAAAAAGAGAGAAAAATCGTTATCTTTGTACGATTCAATTGAATCATAATATTTATCTGATACCGTGATTTCTCTCCAATCAATGGGCTCTTTTGATAATTTTATTTTTTCCTGTATATCGAGCCACAACGGGTAAAGCTTAGCTCGAGAGTCTTTAGCTTTAATGATTTCATAGATCACTAAAATTTGTTGGTTAATAATCTCAGGTTCTTTCCAAAAAGAGTGTTCCCAATATAAATGACCCGTAATATTATAAAAATATTTGCAAGTAAAACGCAAAGTAAGAAAAGTCCCAGGGACAAATTTAAGTATGACTCCCCAAATCTCTGGGAGCCAATCTTGAATAATATTATTTTCATCTACAGTCAAACTCTGTGCTGGCGGAAAAAAAGACATCAATGGTTTGTTGGCGCTTTGATCTTCTGATTGATCATTGGCTGGATTATCCATCATGATTCATGATCTCATTTTTTATTTCGCTGCCATGCTAGCAGCCGTTTCATTAAATGTCTTGTCATTTGCAGGTTATGTGAGATTTCTACACTTTTTACAGGTTACGTGCTTTTAGGCGGCACGAAAGCAATACCCATGTGAACCAGCTTTTTACCATTCGTTCGCATCCACGGCACTTTAATGACTGTTCGATCAACCATACCTTTCACGGGTAAAATCTGATTGGCAGCAAGATCGCCTTGATCAGCATCCCAAATCACAATTGCACCGTCACGTCGTAATTTCGCTTCATCAATCCAAAAACTGACTTTAGGTCGATGTTCAATATAAACTGCTGGACGATCACTCGAATAAAATGAAACAACGCCCGCTTCAAATCGGGGCCCAATGATGTAATTTAACTTTGTATGATATTTATTACGCCATGCTTTTGTCATGGCTTGAG
>SDBS01000155.1_pt1 | contig 57016 bp, 50 predicted proteins | sample 2277091 | NCBI WGS metagenome assembly SDBS01 (sample SAMN10404972, study PRJNA504765) | marine sediment metagenome | isolation source: marine sediment core GS10_PC15, 163 cmbsf | place: Arctic Ocean: Southern Knipovich Ridge | collected 2010 | reverse complement strand
TTTGTAAACATCAGTACTGCACAAATTGATTTTACAAGTTGCGATGAAGCTACGTATAATTGAGACACAACAAGTCAAGTTCTGAATATGGTATAATTTGATTTCGTAACAGCACCTTCTACTGGTTACTATAATACAGAAGCGGTTGTATCTGGAAACTATTACGCAATAAATGTTCAGGGAGACTACTATATCAAAGTCCATGTTGTAAGTGCATCAAATGGTGTGAGCGCTACTATCAGCTATGAATTTCAAAAGATTACTACATTCAGACTTTTCTAATTCTACATTTTACTAATAAGAAAGGCGGAGGAATTTCCTCCGCCTTTCTTGTTTTAAAATCTCTTCAAAAAACTTGACTTCGGATTATTACTGTGATATAAATTAAATAGTGGATAGTGAAAAACGGAGGTGAAAATGAGTGATAAAGGAGTAAAAACAAAGTTAGATGAATTACCTATAGATATAAAAAGGGAGGTTATGGATTATATAGAATTTTTATTACAAAAATATGGAAAGAAAGTGAAAAACGGTAAGTTCAAATTTGACTGGGAAGGTGGATTGTCAAATTTGAAAAAAAAATACACATCTGTAGAGCTCCAACATAAAGCAACGGAGTGGAGATAATGTATCTTATAGATACGAATGTTTTCTTAGAAGTGCTATTGACTCAAAAAAAGAAAGAGGTTTGCAAAAAGTTTCTCGATAAGAACATTAATAATCTCTATATTTCTGTCGGTTAGTTGTTGATGGTAAGGAAAGAGGAAATATAAAGGTAATTCTCCTAAAATAACATCTTGTTTCATCTGATACTCTGACATTTGCCCTTCTGTCTTGCGTTCATGTGTTACTTTATCCTTTATCCTTCAACCTTTATCCTTGTGCTCTTGTGACTTGTGCACTTTTGTGTCATTGGGTAATTTGGTCATTCATTTGACATTTGAACTTTGGTTTTTGTCATTCTCTTTCATCACATCTATCGAATTCCAGCCGAAGGATAAATTCCAGTTCTATCTTTTATCCTTTAACCTTTTCGACCATCGTCTATCGTCCTTCGTCCCTTATCTGTCATCTGACTTCTGTCCTCTGACCTCTGTCCAGTGACTTGTGCACTTTTGTGTCATTGGGTAATTAAGTCATTCATTTGACATTTGAGCTTTGAGCTTTGTCATTCTCTTTATATTTATTCTCAACGCTTTACGCCATACGCATTACGCTCTACGCCTTACTATCCTTCTGCGCTCTCTGCGGTGAAAAAGACTCGGTGTTCTCTGTGGTTAAATCTTTTTTCTTGACTGAGCAAAGAAGAAATGTTATCCTTTTTTAATGATTGATAAAAGAATACTATCAAGGATTGTAAAAGCAGCACTGAAGGAAGATATTGGTGAAGGTGATATAACAACAAAATTTACTGTTTCCCCAGACATTAGTGCACTTGCAGTTATAGTGGCAAAGGAAAACGGGGTACTTGCAGGAAGAGAGGTTACTCAAAAGGTATTTAAGGTTGTTGATAAAAGTACGAAAATCACCTTTCACAAGAAAGATGGTGAAAAGTTTGTTTCTGGCAATGCAATTGCTGACATACAGGGGAAGGCGTATTCACTTCTCTCTGCTGAAAGGGTCGCATTAAATTTTCTTCAGAGAATGAGTGGAATAGCAACATTTACTGCAAGCTATGTAGAGAGAATAAAGGGTACAAGAGCAAAAATACTGGATACGAGAAAAACCACGCCTAACCTCAGGATTCTTGAAAAATATGCTGTTACTGCTGGTGGTGGATATAATCACAGGATGGGTCTTTATGACCAAATCCTAATAAAGGATAATCATATAAATCTTGGTGGCGGAATAAAGAATATGTTGAACAAGATTAAAGACATGAATTCCGGTAAGATTTTAGTTGAGATAGAGGTGAAAAATTTCAAGCAACTTAAACAGGTACTACAATTCAATATTGATAGAATAATGCTTGATAATATGTCAGTTGATGAAATTGAAAAAGCAGTTGGGATAGTTAAAGGAAAATGCGAACTTGAGGTTTCAGGTAATGTAGGTCTTGGGAATGTTAGAGATATTGCAGAAACAGGTGTGGATTATATCTCTGTTGGTTCTTTAACCCACTCATACGATTCCATTGATTTAAGCATGAGCATAAGACGAATAGGATAGAATATGTACGGAAGAACCCAGATTATAGGAATGACTAATACCGAAATCAGAATGCCGAGCATCACACATAATTAGTTTCTCCACAGAACATTTTTGTCATTGTTTCCCCCGTTAAATATTTCCCATTTGTTAGTATTGTCATTGCGAGTATACCTCCATTTGGTCTAACGAAGCAATCTCGACTTTATCCTTTAACCTTTATCCTTCCACTTTCTGTATTCTAACTACTCCTTACATTTTTTCTCAGCTGTCTGCAGTCTGTGGTCTTCGGTCTGCAGTTATCTTCCATCTTCCATCGTATTAAACTCTATGCGCTCTGCCCTATGCATAACCAACACTATTAACGAAAGTAACGATCTTAACGTGGCTCTAAAAGACTTTTATGTTTATGGCTCCAGAGTTTCGATGTCTTCAAAAATAAAATAGAGAGGATTGGTTTTTTTTCCACCCATTATAATTTCATAATACAAGCTAGGTCCTGTTGTTCTCCCTGTTTTCCCGACATATCCTATAACATCTCCTCGTTTAACATATTCACCTTCTTCAACCCTTACAGATTGAAGGTGTCCATATTTTGTGATATATCCATAGTCATGATTTACTTGAACAAAGACTCCTATTCCATTTTCCATACCCGTTCTAATGATTGAACCGTCGCCTGTTGCATAGACAGGTGAACCCTTCATTGCAGAGAAGGTGACCCCAGGGTGAAATCTTATTTCGTCTGTAAAGAGGTCACTGATGTACCCGTAACCCTTGATCATATAACCATCAACAGGATTTATTGATGGAATTGATGAGGAGAGTTTCTTATTATTCACAAGTTTTTTAAAAGCATATGAGAATATGGTTCTATTTCTTTCACTTATTGCAAGCAGTGTATCAAGCCTCTCGGTTATAGTGAGATCACTAAAAGAAAGTTCAGTATCTTCTGGTAACTTCTGGATATCGAGAAGGGGAATGATTCGTTTCGTTGTTTTTTCAAGTTCGTTTAACTTCGTTTGGGTTATTTCATAACTTTCCGTTAATTCTCTTTCAGTTGTTTTTAGTAATATGTTTTCATTTTGGACCTTTTTAACGTCTGTTCTTCGAACTAGGACTCCGTTATTAGAGCTGAATAATCTCACTAAAAGAATTAAAGATATTGTAAGAAAAACAGAAAGGAGGAAAAAAAGAAGGATGAAAAAAAACGGATTTTTTTTACCTGAAGGTTGCGTGGGAATAATTGAAAAATAGAATTTCCTTTTCATTTTGGTTATTATTATTCAAAAGATTTGAGGAGGACCGAATCAGGGAAATTGCGAATTTTATTGAGAGCTTTTTCTTTCAGCTGCCTTACCCTTTCCCTTGATAGGTGGAGTGTCTTTCCGATTTCTTCGAGAGTATGGGGTCTCTCGCTATTAAGACCAAAGTAAAGAATTAGAATCTCGGACTCTCTTCCCGGTAACTTTTTAAGTTGTCTCATAATTTCAGCCTTAAAATTCTTTCTAAAAAATATTTCTTCGGGAGATGGATAACTTTTCGATGAGATAACATCAAAGAAATAGAGATTATCTGTTGATTTTATTGGAGCGTCCAGGGAAATATCCTGTTTTGCCATTGAGATTGCTCTTTTTACCTCTTCCGTTTTAAGTGAAAGGGCTTTTGCTATCTCTTCTTCAGTAGGTTCCATGCCACCCCCTTCCTGCTTCAATTTCTTTCTCATATTTGCAATACTTTTTATTTTTTGTTTCTGGTTCAGAGGCAATCTAACTATTCTTGTTTGTTCTGCAATGCTTTTCAATATCGTCTGTTTTATCCACCAAACAGCGTAAGATATAAAACGAACCCCCTTTTTTTCGTCGAATTTCTTTGCTGCTGTTAAAAGTCCAACATTACCTTCATTTATTAGATCCATTAAAGGTATATTGAATCCTTGATACATTTTGGCAATACTAACAACGAATCTTAAGTTTGAAGATACAAGTTTCTCGACGGATTTCTTGCTTCCCTTTTTGATTTTCTTTGCCAGCTCAACTTCCTGCTCTTTTGAAAGTAGAGGATATTTTTGAATCTCTCTAAGGTATATTGACAAAGGTTCAAAAAAAGCTTTTCCTTTATCCATTTTATAGGTATCCATTTAATAAGAATATTTAATACTCTATGGCTTAACTGCTACGAATATTATGCTACCAGTTCGTTTCTTGATTTGCAAAGTAATATGCGCAAATTCCTTATATTTGTTCTTAGCTTTTTTATAATCCTCAATGTTGTGAATATACAGGTTACCAATTCTTTTTATTATATCTCCTGCTTCAATATCTGCATTATCGGAGGGACTATTTGAATCTACTTTTGTAACAATAACTCCCTGTTCCTCTGATTCCGATCCCATTTCTTTGACGCTCAATCCTATCCAACCATTTTCATCCTTTCCACTCTTAACAATCTGTGTTACGTCTTCCATTTCACCAATTTTTACCGTTAGAATCTTTTTCTTTTCTTCTCTGATTACAACAATTTTTACTCTCTTTCCTGGTTCTGTATCTGCCACAGTGAACCTGAATTTTTCCATGTCTTCAACTGGTTTACCATCAAAGTTGATTATAATATCGCCATCTTTAAGTCCCCCTTTTTCAGCTGGGGAATCACTCAAGGTTTTTGCAACTATAACACCCTTTGTGTCTTTGAGCCCGAAACCTTTAGCAATATCAGAAGTCAATTCTTGCATAGAAATACCAAGCCAGCCCCTTACAATCTTTCCCTTATTGATCAATTGATTAGCAATAGATTTTACCAGATTCACTGGAATGGCAAAGCCGATTCCAACATTACCTCCAGTTGGGCTTGCAATTGCTGTGTTCATTCCAATAACTTCTCCATTGATGTTTACAAGAGGTCCACCACTATTTCCTGAGTTTATTGCTGCATCTGTTTGTATAAAGTCCTGATAGGTTGGTCCGCTTCTCAGGGGGACATGTGTTCTTCCTTTTGCGCTGATAATACCAACTGTCATCGTTTGGCTGAATCCAAAGGGACTTCCAAATGCAATTGCCCAATCACCGATCTGAATCTTATCAGAATTGCCCAATTTTGCAAACGCAAAGTTGCTTTTTGAGCTAATCTTCAGCACAGCTACATCGGTTCGTGGATCTGTTCCTACAACTTCGACCTCTTCACCTTTAAAGGTAGTGTTATCCGAGAAAGTTATTATTATCTTGTCTGCATTTGCTACTACATGGTTGTTTGTAAGGATATAACCCTCCTTTGAAAACACAACACCGGACCCAAGGCTTTTGGCTTTTCTTTCAAACTCACGTGGGACACCCCCAAAGAACTCCTCAAAAGGGAAATCAAAAAAAGGTGACTTTACCTTAATAATCCTTTCTGCACTGATATTTACAACTGCAGGCAATATCTCTTTTGCAATAGAGGTAAATGGACTCTTTTGTGGGTTTATAATTGGTGAGGCTTGAAGGGAAATATTTTCCTGAGCTATACTTTCTTGAGTATTTTTACCCTGGAAAATGTTTATGTTTGAAGCGATTACAAGTCCCATAATAAAAGCCATGACCGCTACTAATGCAGTAAACGCCGCACCTGCGATGTATCCTCTATTGTTTTTCATCTTCTTCTCCTTGGTTATTCGTTCTATTATCGATCATCTCCAGGATGATCTTCGCTCCTGAGATATTTACACCCTTCTCATGTACAAGGTAACATACATATTTCAATCTCTTTATATCTTTCTCAGAGTATAGTCTTCTGTTCGTAAGGGTTCTCTCAGGACACACAAGACCCTCTCTATCATATATACGTAAAGTTTGCGTATGTATTCCGAGAATTTTTGAAACAATGCTTATTGTAAAGAGCGGAGTGTTTTCGTCCATGTCTTTCACGACCATATCCCTTTTTCTATTCGGATAAAGATTGGAACCCCGCGCTTCTTAATTGAGCAAAAGTGCGGGGTTATTTGGCTTATTTTACAGTGATGTCGATTTCCTTGGGTTTTGTCTTTTTCGATTTCGGGATATCCACTTTCAAAATGCCCTGTTCATAAGTTGCTTTTACCTTATCTACTTCAAGATCTTTTGGAATGGGGATTGTTCTTCTGAACTTACCATAACTTCTTTCGATTCTGTGATATGTTTTGTCTTTTTCTTCTTTCTCGAATTTTCTCTCACCCTGAATTATCAACTGTCCTTCCGAAGCCGTTAGTTTTATCTCTTCTTTCTTCATCCCGGGCACCTCAGCGATAACCTTTATTTTATCATTGGATTCCTCAATATCAAGAGCAGGATACCATATATCATGAGGGTCCATTCTCTCTTCTGGTGTTTTGCTGAAGAAATCATTGAAAAGGTTATCAATCTCGTCCCTTAGAGAGACCATATCCTTAAATGGTTCCCATTTTGTGATTCCGAATTTCATACTGTCACCTCACTTTTTTATTAATATTTTTTTCCATCCTTCCCTCTCACTCTCTACTACTAATATAATAAGTTTTATACAATTTGTCAAGTAATATACTAAAACTTTTTTAACTTTCTTTAAAAAATACTTTTAATTTCTATTTAGTAAATTCTCAAGCTCTTTCTCTTCTTCACTTAGTTCCTTCTCAAGGCGTTTTATTCCCTTAATTAATTTTAATACCTCTTCATCGTTGGTGATCGGTGTTTTCCTTCTTCCTGATTTTGAGAGTTCGTAAACCTTTCCTCCCAATTCCTCGAAATTCTGCTTGATCTTCCTATGGATACCCATAATGTTGAGTTTTAGTTTTCCTATCTTGGTTAGTTCTTCACTTCTCTCTGCAGCAAGAATGAAACCTTTCTTAACCTTTTCCCATAGTGATTCCATTACTCCTCCTTTTTTAACTTTAGAGAGGAGTTATAACACAAATCATTTCTTTCGTCAATGTATTAAACGAAAAAAATATGTGAAGGTTCCATTTGGAGTAATACAGTACTCCTGAGTAATCTCAGTGAAGCTTTAACCGTGATAAACGATATTAACACCACTAAACGTCTCAGAACTTTGTCTGCAGAGTACTCTGCTTATTTCAAACTTGACTTCTACAATTATCTTTGCTATAAATGAGGTTATGAAAAATAGAAGCATTCCAATCAATTTACTTTTAGGTCCATTGTTCCTGGTTATAATTTCTTCTACATGTATACGCAAAACACCAATATACAAAGAGAATGAATTTCCTGAAGTATTCATTCCTGATGGAATTGGAGTAAACATCCACTTTACTGGTGCACCCTCGAAGGATATCGAGCTTATGAAAGATGCCAACATAAAACTTATCAGAGCTGATCTCACCTGGACAAGTGTGGAAAAAAAGAAACAAGAATACGATTTTACAAGATATGATCAACTCATAGATACACTTGAAAAACAGGGAACTCGGATTCTCTTCATCCTTGACTACAGTAACAAATTATACGGTACAGAAAAATCAATAAAAACAGAAAAACAAAGAAATGGATTTGCTAGTTTTGCTGCAAAAGCAGCAGAGCGTTATAAGGGCAGGGGCGTAATCTGGGAAATTTGGAACGAGCCTAATTTCCCACGTTTTTGGGGAGAAGAACCAAACGTAGATGATTATATGGCTCTGGTGAAGGTTACCTGTCGTGCCATTCGAAAGGTTGATCCCAGTTGCAAAATAGTAGCACCAGCCTTATTAGGCTGCGCTGCAGTTGGGTTCATTAAGAAGTGTGCTGAAAGGGGGCTGTTTGAAGTTGTTGATGGAGTCTCGGTTCATCCATATGGAGAAGGTGGACCTGAGTGGGTTCTTGACTGCTATAGAGATCTTCGTCTTTTGATTGATGAGTATACTCCAAGAGATAAAACAAAACCAAGAATCCTTTCGAGCGAGTGGGGATGGGGTTTGAAATATCTGGATATGGATGTTGTTGGTAAAGAAGGAGCGGAGTTAAAACAAGCAGCTTATTTAACCAGACGATTTTGCTCGGAAGCTCTTGCAGGGGTTGCCTGTGGTATTTACTATAAGTGGCGGGAAAACAATCATGGTCTGATTCGCAATAATCATTCTTTAAAACCTTCCTATACTGCCTTCAAGGTTCTCAACGAACAACTCACTGGATTTTGTGATGAAGTATCTAGGTTGGATATAAGTGGAAAAGATAAGGATTTCGTAATAATCTTCAAAGGAAAAGCTGGGAAAAAACTGGTTGCGTGGCGTACAGAAGGGACTGACAGTATTACTATTCCGTTTGAAGGTAAAAAGGCAAAAGGTGTTGATTTTCTTGGAAAATCAGTAGAGTTTGATGTGAAGAATAACATTCTCTATTTGAAACTTACTGAACAACCTGTGTTTATAGGAATTGAATGAATGGCATTACAAGATTGAAGATTTAGGATGTAAGTCAGAACAGAGGACAGATAACAGACGAGGGACGATAGACGAAAAGGATAAAGTCCAGAAAGAGCACAAAGCAGAAACAAAAGGCAAAGTAGAGTTAATGGCTAATTGTCAATGGTCAATGGAATAAGGGAACAATCCAATGACTTTTCTATTGACTAATAACCAATAACTAATAACTAACTAAACGATATTAACGATAATATTGTTATGAATGTTTATAAGAGATGTAGGATTTCAGATGTAGGATAGAAGTTAAAGAAAGGAAAAAGAATGAAGAGTTATAGCGATAACAGTGGATATAAGAAATTGAAAATATATTGTTTGGCACATGATTTAGCAGTAAGAACTCATCAAATGACACTGAAGCTGCCAAGATTCGAGATGTTTGAAGAAGGCAGCCAGATACGAAGGTCCTCCAAGTCAGTATCAAGTAACATTGTTGAAGGTTACGCTTTGAGAAGGTATAAACAAGAATATATCCACTACCTATCTCATGCTTTTGCGTCAAGTTTAGAGACAATTGAACACTTAGATCTGTTGAAAGAAACCGAATCACTCGACAACAATGATCTTTACGAATCACTAGTTGAAGGATATACTGAACTAATTAAAATGGTATACAGTTTTATTAGATCAGTCGAATCACATCATGATCCAGCTCGAGTTGGTAACATTAACAAATGAATAATCTTCCATCTTCTATCTTTAATCTTGAAATAAAGGAGAAGCAATATGGACATTTTTGATGTAATAAAAGAGAGAAGGAGTGTTAGAGCATACGCTGATGAACCAGTAGAAAAAGAGAGATTGGATAAGATATTTGAGGCAGCACGGCTTGCACCTTCAGCAGCAAATTATCAAGAGTGGAGATTTGTTGTTGTGACGGAAAAATCAAAAAGAGAAGCATTGATGGTGGCTGCAAATAACCAGAAATTTGTTGCGGAAGCCCCCGTTGTAATCGCTTGCTGTGCAGAGACTGATGGACACAAGATGCGTTGTGGAGAAGCTTGTTACCCGATAGATGTTGCCATTGCAATAGACCATATCACACTTGCTGCTGTTGCACTCGGTCTTGGAACATGCTGGATAGGCTCATTCTATCCTGATAAGGTGAAGAAAATACTGAATATACCGCCAGAGATTAGGGTAGTTGAATTGTTAACTCTCGGTTATCCTGCAGACGCATCTCGACCCAAAGACAGAAAATCAGTTGAAGAGATTGTTCATTATGAAGAATGGTAGCGGGAAAATAATAAGCATGGTGGGAGAAGAGGATTGAAAATTTCACTTGCAGGTTTTAATGTTGATTACGAGACATTAAGGGGACTGGTAAAGAACAAAGACGAGGAGAATAGTCTCACGCCAGAGGTTTTACCTGCTGCCTATGCAAGAATAAGTAGGAGTTCAAAAAGTGCTACGGAGTTACGCAGGATTGCAAAAAAGGAATTAGAAAAGGCAAGAAGGTCAAACAGGAAGATCATCTTTGAGATGGGACATCACTCCGTTGCAGAACATGCTGTTTTCAATTTTGATATAATTGATATATCAAGATTGCTAACTGAGGAGATTGAAAGGTTCCGATTATCCTCATATACTGAAAAATCTCAGAGGTACATTAAACTTGAAGGGGATTTTGTAATTCCAAAGGAGATTGCAGAAAGCAAATATCTCACGAAATTTGAGAAAGTGCTAGACAAGGGAGTTAAATTTTATCATAAACTTTATAAGAAAATTATTAACAATGAAGAGAGAGAACTGGGCAGGATTCCAACAAAGGAAGAGAGAAAAGCTATTACGCTTAAAGCAAATGAAGATGCAAGATACATCCTCAGTCTTGCTCAGAAAACACAGCTTGGAGAGACCATTAATGCAAGAAATCTTGAGCTACTCTTAAGAAGATTCGCCTCGCAAGAATTGGCAGAGGCAAGGGAGTTTGGAAATAAAATTTATAGATTGGTAAAGAAGAAGGCACCTTCAATCATTCTTTTTTACAAAGAGAATTATTTTGATAAAGTTACCTATCCTGAATTACGGAAACTAATAAAAGGTATGAAAGGGAAAAAGAAAAAGCTTAATAAAAAACAGCTAAATCTTGTTGATTGGACTAAGAATGCCGATACAATACTCATTGCTTCTATCCTTCATACCTGTTCGAACATGAGTTATAATGAGGCTTATGAGAATGCAAAATCGATGAACCTTAATAAGAAGAAAACAGTTATTAAAAAGGTATTCGAGCACATGAAACTTTATGATGCAGTTCTAAGAGAATTCGAATATATTTACCTGACGTTTAGCCTGGTGGTCTCCGCATCTTGTTTTGCTCAATTAAAAAGACATAGGCAAGCAACCGTTACATATCAGAGATATAATCCTGAGCTCGGAGTAACAATTCCTCAGTCAGTTTATGATGCTGGTATGGATAAGGAATTCAAAGAAATCATAAAGATAACGGATATTCTTTTCTATCAAATGCAAAAAGACCTTCCCGTAGCTTCGCAGTACGTGTTAACAAATGCACATAGAAGAAGAGTGCTCCTCTCAACAAATGCAAGAGAACTTTACCATATATCAAGATTGAGAGAAGATGAGCACGCTCAGTGGGAAATAAAGGACAAGACAGAAAAAATGGTAAATCTGGCAAAAAAAGTAATGCCTTTAACTCTTCTTCTCATTGGTGGGAAAAACAGATATCCAGATATCTATAAAGATGTTTTTGGAAAGTACCCACAAGTAATAGATCCTGTCCTCCCCACATAAATACCAAGACAAGTTTTATACGAATAGGCGAGGCATCTTGCCTCGCATTTCTGGAGTGCAACAAGTCCTCTTGTTGCGATTTTTGTGGCCGCAGGCTCTTGTCCTGAGCCTGTCCTGAGTGAGACGAAGGATGGCAATCTCAAAGTGACGAAACAGGGTGTCATTGCGAGATTACGGAAGGGGTCAGACCCCTGGTTACGGGCATACACGCAGGGGTCTGACCCCAAACGCGAAGCAATCTCGGTTTCAGCATCAGTGTTTCCTGTGCTTGTCTGACCAATAAGACTAATGAGACAAATCATACCAATTAGACAAGGGCCTGTACTTTATTCCACCTGAAGGCTTACTTCCATCCTGAGATACATCGAAGGATCACTTCCAGTTTTGTCTTTTATCCTTTATCCTTGTGCACTTATATCTCCGTTTCTCTGCGGTGAAATAGCCTTGGTGGGGTTAGGCAATTATGATGAAATCCTTATCAGTGGTTATCTGTGTCAAAAGAAAGACTTGGTTGTGGGGATGAGATTACCCATTATTTGTTTCTCTGTGTCTCAGTGTCTCTGTGGTTAATTCTTTTTTCTTTGACATATTTAATTTAATTGTGTAAAATGCTCGCATGAAAGGGGCAAAGTACAATAGAGTTGTTATAGCTGCCCTTATTCTTGTGGGATTTTCCTCTATCGTATCACAGGTTGTTCTGATGAGGGAACTTCTGATTGTCTTCTATGGGAATGAACTTTCGCTTGGAGTTACCCTTGCTGGTTGGCTTCTCTGGGGAGGAGTGGGTAGTCTTGTCATGGGTCCCTTTCTTGGAAGAAGAATAAAAAGGAAGCTTCTTTTCTTCACAACAGGAGAGGTTCTTCTTTCCCTTTTCTTTCCTATCACTCTTATCCTTGCCCGTTTTGTTCCAGAGATGTTAAAAATAGCATCCGGTGAGATTATTGGAACAACACCAATGATAATCTCAAGTTTTTTGTTAGTATTTCCCGTAACATTTATTGGAGGAACGCTCTTCGTACTTGGTTGTGAGATATACAAAAAAGAAGAGAAAGCCGAAAAGGCAGTTCCCATAGGGTATGTGTATGTGCTTGAAGCAATGGGAGCAACCCTTGGAGGTCTTATTGCAAGCTTCTTCCTTATACGATTCCTACCTGGACTTGCGATTATGTTTCTCCTTTCATTACTTAATCTTCTCTTTGCATTTCTGTTGCAGTGGAAAAGGGCAAGATTCATACTCTGTATCTCATCTATTCTCATTCTAATTTTCTCTGTTTTATCTTTTAATCTTAACAAGATTCGTTTATTCACTCTACAAAGACAGTGGAAGAACTATACATTTATTACCTCACAAAACTCGATCTATGGAAACATAACGGTCGTTTCAAGGGATAATGCTATCAGTTTTTTCACAAACGGTCTCATTGCTTTTACTGTTCCTGACACAGCATCGAGTGAAATGCGGGCACACATACCACTGCTTGAGCATCCCGATCCCAAATCTGTTCTCCTCATCGAGGGAGGAATGAGTGGCATAATGAGGGAGATACTGAAACATCCTATAAGAAGGGTGGACTATGTGGAGATTGATCCTCTTATGATAAAGCTTGCAAAGGAATATCTACACTTTGATGCAACTGAAGATAGAAGGGTGAATGTGATAAATATGGATGGACGGTTCTTTGTAAAAAGGTCTAAATCGACATACGATGTTGCAATTATCAATCTTCCAGAACCGCACACCGCGCAGACGAATAGATTTTACACTATTGAGTTCTTTCAGGAGTTAAAAAAGATACTAACTGAAAACGGTCTTGTATGTTTCTCTATCTATTCCAACCCCAACTATATGAGCGAGGAAGCAAAGGAGCTCTATCTTAGTCTTAAAGAGACACTAAAGAGAGTCTTTGAAGATGTTATCATAACACCAGGTGAAACCAACTTCTTTCTTGCATCTGTTTCAAAAGGAGTGCTTACCAGCGACTGGGAGGTGCTTCTCAAAAGGGCAGAAGAAAGGAATTTAGCAGCGAGGTATACAAGAGAGTATTATCTCTACGCAGATTTTTCACAGGAGCGATTTGACTATACACTCAGCAGATTGGAATCAAAAAAACCTGTGAGGATAAATAGTGACTTTAAGCCCATCTCTTACTACTATAATATGGTCTTCTGGAGTACATATTTTTCAAAGGAGGGGTACCTGACAAGGAAGGTATTGAAATCCGTTACAGAAAAGCGAACCTGGCTTTCGCTCCTTGTAATCTCAGTCATTCTCTTAATACCTCTTATTTTTCGAAAGAAAAGAGCTGCTTCATATGGAATTCTTATCCCGGTTGTGACAACAGGTTTTGCTGAGATTACATTCCAGATTGTAACGCTTATCTCATTCCAGATACTGTATGGTTATGTTTTCTACAAACTTTCACTGATACTCACTTCCTATATGCTCGGATTAATTCTTGGTGGGTTATGGATTACGCGATTGATGCGAAAAGGTAAAGGAACGAGAAAAACATTCTTCTTAACGCAGGTTTGCATTGTAATATATCCCCTTGTTCTACCGCTTCTTTTCTTGTTGTTTGCAGGAGCAAGGGGCAAATTTTCCAACTATATCGGTTCAAATATAGTTTTTCCACTTCTTCCCGTGATACCGGGTATAATAGGTGGATTTCAATTTCCACTTGCCAACAAACTCTTTATTAGAGAACGAAAAGCAAAGGGTTTTTCAGCAGGAATGACCTATGGATTTGATCTTGTTGGCGCTTGTATAGGTGCACTCCTCGTAAGTATCTTTCTCATTCCAATAATCGGTATTCCAAACACCTGTTTTGAAGTGAGTATACTCAATTTTGTAAGTCTCATTCTTATTGTCTTTCTTATTTATCCATTCAAACGTTCCCTGAGGAGGTCTTAAAATGAAAAAATATTCACTTCTTTTTCTATCGCTTTTACTAATGATTTTGTCAAAGGTGAATGGCAACGATTTTTATTCTATAAGTGAAGATGGTAAAACTTTGTATTATTTGAATTATATCGTTGAGAAGAAGGTGGAAATTGATGCTGGATTTGAAAATCACATAATGATACTGAAGAGAAAAACAGGGGGGGGAGATTAAACGGTTTGAGATGGGTAGTTCGATTGAGGAGATGAATACATGGGAAATATGTGACCTAATAAAAGGAGACAACGAAGAGTTAATAATCAAACAGTACTCAGGCGGAGCACATTGCTGCGAATATAATTGGGTATATGAGTTTAGTGATCAACCAGTAGAAATCTTTAACAGTTTTGACTATGGATCGTTAGGATTTATGTCCACCCCTGAAGACTTGAATAATGACGGAAACTATGAGCTCATATTACAAAACCTTACATTCGATTATTTTTATAGATGCTGTCACGCTGCTTCTCCAATTAACAGTGTGGTTTTTGAATATGATGTTACACAGGGGAAATATATCATCCAGAACATTAAGTTTAAGGATTTCTTAATGCCTGAAGGAAATGGTAACATTAGTGATGAGTTTGATAATATTAAACCTACTGATAATCCTGATGAGGTAGATCCGGGAGGCTATTACCTCGGTTCTGTTTTGAGCAATGTTATTGCATACCTATATGCAGGAGAAGCACAAAAAGCCTGGGAGATATTTGACAAGAACTATATCTTGAGCGACAAGGAAGAAATCAAAGACTTAATACTGAAAAAACTAGAAAGTGACGCATGTTATCAGTAGAAAAAACATAGAACTAGTTCAAGTTGCTATAAAGGGAGAAACCGATTCAGATAAAACTTTTTAAAGGAATTTCCAGAAACATATTCATATTGGGTCTGGTTAGTTTCTTCACCGACCTATCAAGCCAGATGGTCTTTCCATTGATTCCACTATTCTTAACGAGCATCCTGGGCGCTGGTGCTTATGTGGTTGGTATTGTTGAAGGAGCTGCAGAAACAACCGCATCATTACTGAAGGTTGTGTCAGGTTTCTGGTCGGATAAAATAAGGAAAAGAAAGCCATTTGTTCTATTTGGCTATTCTCTCTCATCAATAACAAAACCCCTGTTTGCTTTAGCTAATGTCTGGTCCTTTGTTCTTTTTGTAAGAGTGATAGAGAGAATAGGGAAGGGTTTGAGAGCTGCACCAAGGGATGCACTTGTGGCTGAATCCTGTGATGAACATGTCAGAGGAAAGGCTTACGGGTTCCACAGGGCTATGGATGGTTTTGGCTCAGTTTTGGGAGCGGTGATCGCTTTTTTACTTCTTCCTTTTCTGGGATATAGAAACATTTTTCTGCTTGCCTTTATTCCTGGAATAATTGCAGTATTTGTAATTTTGTTCATCAAAGAGAAGAAAATACCTATTGAAAAGAAATTGAAGGGAACTTCTATAAGGGTGAATTTCAAAGAACTACCTCTGAATCTAAAATTGTTTATCACTGTATCTTCAATATTTGCATTGGGACATTTTGGGTATGCCTTTCTCCTGTTAAGAGCGCAGAACATAGGATTAACAGATAGTAAGGCAATCCTTCTTTATGTTATGTTTTATGTTGTTTATACCATCTGTGTAATACCTGCAGGAATCCTGTCTGATAAGATAGGAAGGAAGCCTGTTTTAATTATTGGTTATGCAATATTTGCAGTAACAACTTTTGGTTTAATATTCACTTCAACCATACTTAGTATTCTGATATTTTTCTTTGTTTATGGAATATTCTATGCTATGATTGATGGTGTGCAAAGGGCTTTTGTAGTTGACTTGGCACCAGAACATCTGAAAGCAACAGCATTGGGAGCATTCCATACAGCAATAGGGTTGGTTGCACTTCCAGGTGGATTTATTGCAGGATTACTATGGGATAAGATAAAACCAGAGGCAACCTTTGTTTATGGTCTTGCACTCGCAATAGTATCAATAGTACTATTTATGTTTGTAAAGGGTAGAAGTAAACAATATCTAATCAGAGAATAGGAGGAAAGGAAATGGTAAAAGTTTATAACCTTAATACTATCCCAAAAGAATATGTGGATGACCCTGAGTTCGAGTCAGAAATGAAAACACTCTATCTGGGAGCAGCAGCTGGCAGTGATAAGATTTATGTCAATATTGATTCTGTTAAACCTGGCGCAAAAAGCGTAAAGTACCATTCCCATTCAAAACAGGAAGAGTTCTTTTTAATCCTGAAAGGAAGCGGAATATTAAGGATGGAAGACGAAGAAATATATGTCAAACAAGGAGACTTTGTAGCAAAGCCAGCAGGGAAAGGCATTGCTCATCAATTCATAAATAACGGTTCAGATGTACTGCAGATACTCGATTGTGGACTTAATGAAAAGGATGATTCAATAACATATCCTGATGAAGATGTAATCCTGTTAAAAAAGAAGAGGTTAGTCTTCAGGATTCCAGATGCAATTAAGGATTGGTCATCCGACCCGAATAAGTAGATAATGTTTATCTGTTTTATTCATCTAATTCTTATGAACGAAAGGGGTCAGACCCCAATACCTACTTTTCTAACTGGAGAAGAGGATGAGTCACAGAGAGATTTCGTTGCAATAGTTGCGAAGAAGAAAGAAAAGGTCGAATGAAATCATCTTTTTTCCTAATTACTTATGCTAATCAGTGGCAAAAAGATTTGGTGGTGAGGAAGGGCAACAATAATAAATCTCTGCGTTCCCTTCGATCTGAGTATGTATGATAACAAACAATTACTCAGGGTCGATGACTCTGCGCTCTCTGTGGTGAAAAAGCCTTTGTAGAGGGATGGGCAATTAAGATAGAATCTTTATCAGCGATTATCTGTGAAATCAGTGGCAAAAAGAAGACTTGGTGGAGAGGTTGGGTAACAATGATAAATCTCTGTGTCTCAGTGTCTCTGTGGTAAAAAATGTCTTAACAAGGAGGTAAGAATGGACCTAAAAGAAATAAAACTCGAGGATTTGAATCCCGAAGAATTCATTGAACAAAAGGTAAAAGATATCTCATCTACCGTAGGTGGTGGATTGGCTATCAATGCCCTGTCTGGTGGTGTTGACTCCTCAGCTGTTACAATGCTGGGTCATAAAGCTCTGGGTGATAGACTCAAAACATATTTCATTGACAATGGTTTAATGAGAGAAGGAGAGCCACAGAGGATTGTTTCAGTGTTTGAAAAAATGGGTGTGCGAGTAGAAATAGTTGATGCAAAAGAGCAGTTCTTCAGTGCGCTAAAGGGTCTGACAGATCCTGAAGAGAAAAGAGAAGCTATAACACAGTCATTTTATAAAGAGGTTTTTGGAAGGTTAGTAAAGGAAAGCGGAGCGAGACATCTTATGCAGGGAACAAACTATACCGATGTTGAAGAAACTGTCGCAGGAATTAAAAGACAGCACAATATCTTAGCACAGCTTGGGATTGATACAGAGGAGAGTTTCGGATATAAAGTTGAAGAACCCATAATCCAGCTTAGAAAAACAGGCATAAGAAAGGTGGCTAAGGCTCTGGGACTGCCTGAAGAGATTTATAATCGTCCGCCCTTTCCTGGTCCTGCTTTGGTGACAAGGATATTAGGGGAAGTTACACCGGAAAAGGTAGAGACAGTGAGGAAAGCAACAAAGATAGTTGAGGAAGAATTATGTAATAGCGGTGCATTCCAGTATTTGGCGATTTTGCATGACAGCAAGGTAACTGGAATGAGAGATGGGAAAAGGGATTACGGAATGCAGATCGAAGTAAGGTGCTGGGAAAGCAAAGATGCAATAACGGGAACTCCGACGAGACTTCCTTATGAAACATTAGAGAAACTGGCGGAAAGAATAACAACAGAGGTACCTGGTGTTGTAAGTGTCACATATAACATAACCAAAAAACCACCCTCAACCATCGAAGCTGTGTAGTTTATCCTACATTAAAGCGCAAAATGCCCAGAGCATAGAGTGTATATGTCATTGCGAGTACGCTTTCATTCTTGCAGCCGAAGCAATCTCGGTTTTAGCATCATTATTTCCTGTGTTTGTCTGACCAATAAGACTAATGAGACAAATCAGACCAATTGGACTGTCTGTGTTACTTTACCCTTCAACCTTTATCCTTCTACTTATTTCCTTCTACTTTCTCCCTACTCCTTACTATCCTTTCTCCGCTCTCTGCGGTGAAAAACTACCTTTAAAAATACTTGACAAAGTCCCTCTTTATATGGTATAATATTATCATAGAAAGAGGAAATTCAGACAATCGAATCTGCAACAAGGATTTTCGTTTGTGCAAGAAAGCTTCATGCATAAACGCAGGAAATTTCCGTAGGCCAGATCTCTCGTAGTCAGGATCTCTGTAATCCATATTACAACACACTAATTAAGACTATCAAAGGATACAAATGGCACCAAGGGCGAGAAGATTTGCCACTCCATTCATCCAAAACTATCATAAGAACTGGGGGTGACCCCAGGACAGAAAGATAGACAACAGGAGAACTCAAACAATGAAAATCTTCTATGTATCAACATATCTTCCCAAACGTTGTGGGATAGCAACATATACAGATTATCTTATCCATGGCATCAGAAAAGTTGATTCCACATTAGAGTTAAAGATTATTGCTGAGCAGGGAGCATCCCCAGTTAAACAGGATAAATTTGAGGTAATCCCCTGTTGGGATAGAAATGAGAATTATGTAGAACCTATCATTTCGTACACAAAAGATGCGGATGTCGTCCATATTCAACATGAATACAGTATATATAAATTTGACGATAGACTGCCTTCAGTACTCAAGGGACTGGGTGCAGACGCCAGGAAGATAATAACCATCCATTGTGTAAGACCCACTCAATTCTCGGAAAGGGGTGCTGTAGATGAGAACTTCGCTGCAAGAATTGCAAAACTTGCAGATGAGGTAATCGTACATCTCCCCACTCAAGAAGCAATCCTCACTCGGCTGGGAGTACCATTAAAAAAGATACACATTATTCCTCATGGAACAGAACTCAGCGATGAAGACAAAAATGCTTCACGGAAGAGGCTCGAATTGCCTGTAGATGCAAAGATACTTCTCATGTTCGGGTTTGTCAAGAAACACAAATGTCTACACATCGTTCTTGAGGCACTTGTTGAGATATTGAAAAAAGTTGAGAACGTATATCTATTTGTGGCTGGAGGTCTTGCTCCAACTGCAGCAAAGAAGGATAGAGACTACGTGGAACTTGTGGGGAAGAGAATAGTGGAACTGGGGCTTCAGAAGAATGTCATCTATCCAAACAGGTTCTTCCCAAACGAAGATGTCCCCTATCTGTTTGGTGCGTCCGACATCGTCCTCTTCCCATACTATGAGGAGGACCGATCTGCCTCCGGCTCATTTCATCTGGCAATAGGGGCAAAAAAACCTGTTATTGCCTCAAGGATACCCAAGTTTGAAGAACTGAGGAACATCTGTGATGAACTTCTTGTTCTTCCATACAACTCTTCTGGAATCGCAGGAATTGTCATTCGCCTTTTTGAAGACCAGGAATTTTGGAAATATGTAGTTAATCGTACCGAAGAGTATAGAAATCTTACATCCTGGGAAGCTGTGGCAAGCCAACATTTACAACTTTATAAAGGGAAATAAGATGAGAATAGCAATACTGTCAAGATGGAATACTGCTTAAGGTGAGGCTGATGAAAATTTATAGAGTTGTTTGATAAGTTATTGTGAAAGGTGATGCAATGAACTCTTTTGAAAACTTAGGAGATGGCAAACTTATTGAAATAGGGAAAGGCGAGACCATTTTCAAACTGGATTCTTATGAAAACAATCCTATTGTGAAACCTCAAGACATTGGGCTCACCTGGCACGAGGACGGCGAACTGAAGACTGGAGCTGTCTTCAATGCAGGGGCAGAATTATTCCAGAATAATGTTATCCTGACGCCAAGATGCCATTGCAATTACAGAAAGGGAAAATTCTTTGATGAAAAAATGGGTATCGAGCGCTACTGCTTGGAAAACTATATCTCTGAAGTTTGGCCCTTAATAAGCCAGGATGGTATCCACTTTACTCGATTCAAGAATGTGGCTATTCGTGGTGATGGGACTGACCATAAAGACTTTATCTATGGTATAGAGGATATACGGATCGTCAAGTATGAAGAAACTTATCTCTTGGTCGGGTGTGGCAAAGTAAAGCCCCCATTCAAAGGTTCAAATGCAGACCGAATTGCTACTTACTCTACCAAGGATTTTGTGAACATCACTTATAATGGGATGGTCGCATCCTTTGACTCTCGTAATGCTGTTCCGTTTCCTGAGCAGGTGAATGGAGATCTCTTTATGTTGCTCCGATTTCATCCCGATACACACATAGGTCTGCTTAAAGCAGGTATTAATCAATTGCTAAATCCTGCAGAATACATTGACTACTGGGATGAAATCTACGAACAACGAAGCGAAAATTTACTACTAAAAGCAGGACTCTATCCACACGAGAAAGAGAAAGTTGGTCCAGGGCCGCAGCTTATCAAAACGGATAAAGGATGGCTTCTCATCTATCATGCTGTTGGCGAGATAGCTCTTAACATCTGCAAAGCCTATGGGCTCTCCCAAAAAATTGAAAGAGGTTATTCCATCTGTGCCACTCTTTTGGATTTGGATGACCCACGAAAGGTCATTTGCAGAACTAAGAACCCAATCTACATTCCCTCAGCTCCTTACGAATTATATGGCAGCGAGGAATATCCTGTGGATGTACCTGCTGTTGTTTTTTCTATGGGTGCTATCGTGCTTCAGAATAAAATACTTATCTATGCTGGAGCAACTGATAAGTATATCATTCTCTTGAGTTGCAAACTTGATAACCTCATAAACTATTTATTAGAAAACTGTAAACTATGAAGTGTCTTATTATTGCAAGTGGACGGGGATTAAGACTAAAAGTTAAGGGAGATTCAAAACCTTTAGTCTCACTTTTAGGGTTATCACTTATTGAACGTGTTATCCTGACAGCAAAAAAGTGCGGTCTGACCGATTTCTATGTTGTTACAGGTTATAACGGTGAGAAAGTAAGAAAGCACCTGGACCGTTTCAGCGCAGCCAGAAAGATTAGTATTACACACATCATCAATGATGAGTGGAAAAAGGAAAATGGCATATCTGTCCAGAAAGCCAAAAACCTTTTTGGAGATAAAGAAAGGTTTTTCCTGTTAATGAGCGACCATATCTTTGATGAATCGATACTATTAAAACTGAGGAAAGAAAGGGTAGCCGATGGTGAAGTTATACTGGTGGTAGATTATAACATTGAAAATAATAAGCTTGTTGATATTGACGATGTTACAAAGGTTTTTGTCAAAAACAATGAGATTTTAGATATAGGGAAGAGTATCAAGAAATATAACGCTTATGATACAGGAATTTTTCTTTGTTCTCCTGCAATATTCAGTGCCATTGAAGAAAGTTCACATAATGGTGACAGTTCCCTCTCAGGAGGGGTTAAGTTAATGGCTAAAAAAGGGAGGGCTAAAACCTTTGATATTAAAGACGAATTCTGGATTGATGTAGATGATGAGAAGTCATTCAAAAAAGCGGAAGGTAAACTTTTATCTAATTTGGAAAAGCCCTCTGATGGTCCTATATCAAGATACTTAAACAGACCCATCTCAATTAAGATTACAAAGCATCTTTTAAAAACAGGTATTACTTCAAACCAAATTTCGCTCTTTTCCTTTATCCTTTCTATGCTGGGTGCCTTCTTTTTCATTTTAGGAGGGTATATTAATTTAGTTATAGGAGCGGTACTCGCACAAATATCATCTGTTATAGATGGTTGTGATGGGGAGATAGCAAGATTGAAATTACAAACAACAGAATTTGGTGGGTGGTTTGACGCTGTCTTAGATCGGTATGCAGATGGTTTTCTTCTTTTTGGTTTAACCTATTATGTTTTCTTTATGAACGGAAATTATCTCCCTCTTATTTTTGGTTTTTTGGCAATCATAGGTACATTTATGAATAGTTATACAGCCGACAAATATGACAGTCTAATGAAGAGAAAACTTAGCCCAAAAAGATTCAATTTCAGAATGGGACGTGATGTTAGAATCTTTGCTATATTGATTGGAGCCTTAGTAAATCAGCCTCTTTTAACTCTTATTGTAATCGCTATCTTAACGAATATAGAAAATATAAGAAGGATGGTGGTTTTGTATAAAAATGGATAGTCTTGGTTGCGTAAAAAGGAAAATTGCAGAGATTATTGAAAAATCTTCTGTGCCTGAAGACATTGTGCATTCAAAAAACACTTTGGAGTGGCTGCTTAAGCTAAAACCAGATGCGTATGAAGGATTAAAAATAGCTGCTTTAGGTCATGATATAGAAAGAGCCATTGAGGAACGAAAAGTGAATCGCAAGGATTATAAAACCTACAATGAGTTTAAAAAGGCGCATGCTTTAAACAGTGCAAAGATCCTAATGGAGATAATGAAAGAATGTAATATAGGCAAGGAATTAATAATTGAGGTTTTTTTCTTGGTGCGGAATCATGAAATAGGGGGTATGGAATTTGTCGATGTTTTAAAAGAGGCTGACTCCATCTCATTTTTCAATGTGAACCTTCCCTATTACTTTGCCCGTAATAGTGAAGAAGAGACGAAGAAGCGGTGTTTGTGGGGTTTCAAGAAGTTACCTGATAACCTGAAAAGGATTGTGGCTAAGTTCGAATACCAGGATGAAGAACTTGAGTTACTGGTAATGACCTGGATCGCTGGTATTGAAAAATAACCCCGTTAGAGGTAGGAAAAGAATCCTTTGTCTTTTCCGCAATCTCTAATGGGGTCATTGGGTAATTAGGTCATTCATTTGACATTTGAGCTTTAGGCTTTGTCATTCTCCTTATATTTACTCTCAACGCTTTACGCCATACGCTCTACGCCTTACTATCCTTCTGTGTTCTCTGCGGTGAAATAGCCTTGGTCGCGTGGCTTGGCAATTACGATAAAATCCTTATCAGCGGTTATCAGTGTAATCTGTGGCAAAAGAAAGCCTTGGTTGTGGGGATGGGATTACCCATTATTTGTTTCTCTGTGTCTCAGTGTCTCTGTGGTTGATGTTAATCTGTGTAATCAAAGATATTTCTGAAAAATATCAGAAATATCTTAAAAAAGTCCTTGACAAGTTTTCTCTCTGTATGATAAAATCCAACATTAATTAAAAACTCATAGGAATATTAAAATGAGCCAAAGACTGATAGGAAAAACCGAATTTCTATATCAGTCTTTTTCGCTTTTTTTTGCATAGGTAGTTTAGTATTCTGGAGGCGAGGCTTTCAGCCTTAACAAGGTTGTCATTGCGAGTATCACAATGGAGGATGTCCTGAGCGTATACGAAGGAAAGCAATCTAATCCCCTCTTGAGAGGGGTGTCCTGTAGCGTAATGCTACAGGACGGGGTGTGTAATTCTTTCGAGGCGACGCATCTTGCCCCGAATTTCTGGAGTGCAACAAGTTCTCTTGTTGCGGTTTTTGTAACCGAAGGCGCTTGTCCTGAGCTTGTCAAAGGATCACTGCCAGTTCTTTTGTCACCCTATGCGCTCTGCCCTATGCCTAACCAAGTATATTAACGAAATTGCTCAGTAACAATGCCTCAGGTCTTATGGCTAAACTTTAACCTTATACCAAGGGAGGGTCTGATGAACAGACGCTGTTTAACCAGGATGTTTGGTGTGGTATGCATTATGCTTTTTGCATTACCGCTCCTTCTAACGGCAGTAGAGTTTCACTATATTGCCAACTTTTCCGAATCCGATCTAATTTTCGACAAACTGATGGGCTACGATGTTGTTGAAATCAAAGAAGGAAACATTATTAATGACCTTGGTAAACCAAGGATACCAGGCAAAGAGATAAAGATTGCATTACCTACTGGAATGACTGTGACAGGAGTGCAAGTTCTCAATACTCAGAGTATTGACATTAGAGGTTTGTACAACATTTTCCCTGCACAGCCACCAAAACGTATAGGAGATGCAGATGATGAGTTTATCAAACCAGATACTAAAATCTATAACTCGGTAGAACCTTTTCCTTCAAATGTGGTAGAATTTGTCCATCAAACCGATTTAGCAGGGCAGGGAATAGCTGTTATCCATCTATTCCCGGTTCAGTACATTCCTGCAGAAATGAAACTCACATTGAATACAACAATAAGTTTTGTTATTGAAGGCACTTATGGATATGAGTGTGGCGACTATCTGCCAAAAGGTATTTCAGAGAACGGTAGGAAAACATATGAACAAATGGTTAAAGATATGGTCATTAACCCTGCGGATGTCCAGCTACAAGAACCCACCATTCCTGCTCAATCACGCGGTGTTGATCCGGCATTAGATTATGATTATGTTATTATAACATCAACAACTTATGATGAGTATTGGCAGCCTTTGGCAGACTGGAAAACCAAGAAAGGAATGCCAGCAACTATTGTTACAACATACTGGATTTATAACAGTGGTGGTTACAGTGGTGATAATCAACAAAAAATCCGTAGCTTTGTAATCGATGCACACGCTAATTGGGGAACACCGTATTTTCTAATGGCCGGAGAACATGGAACAGTTCCTTTTGAATATAGAAATTATTATGAAAACACACCAAGTGACCAGTACTACTCTGATTATGATGATGACTGGACTCATGAGGTTTTTGTAGGTAGATCAACATCTGAGGGTCAAACGGAGATTAACACATTCATAAACAAGGTAATCAACTATGAAAAAAATCCACCGTTGAGTGATTATATTTTGAATGTACTGCTTATTGGAATGGATGCCGATGATGAAACTGAAATGGAATTGTTAAAAGAAGCTATCGACGGCTATATTCCTTCACAATTTAGTGTGAACAAAGTATATGATAGCCACGGTGGTAATCATAGAACTAATGTGTTAAATTTTCTTAATGCTGGTCAACATCTTGTGAATCATGCCGATCACGGTAATTGGGATCGAATGGGTGTGGGAAGCTCTGGGGTAATATACAATTCAGACGTTAATGCACTTTCGAATGATGGTAGACCATCTATAGTTACCACACTCGCTTGCTTAGTAAACAAGATGGATTATAGTTCAGATTGTATTGCTGAGCGTTTTGTAATCCATAATCCTAACCAGGCAGGTGTAGCCTTTACGGGTAACACTCGAAATGGACTATACTATCCGGGCGATGACTTGCCCCCTTATTATTTGTCCAGCAAACTCGATTATTGGTGGTGGATATCGTTGTTTGACGGCCACTACACTCTTCTCGGTGAGGTACTTGCTGTCTGTAAACAGAGTTTTGGCACTGACCCTTGGAATCCTAATGCGGGTAGACATTGTGTATGGGAGTTCAACCTGCTTGGCGACCCAGCAATGCCCATCTGGACTGATACTCCAGAGAGTTTTGATGTAACTCACAACGCAACTGTACCTATAGGGTTTGAAACCTACAATGTTCATGTTGAATCAGGTGCTAGTCCAGTAAATCTAGCCTATGTCTGTCTCTGGATACCAGATGAAGATATCTATGCGACAGGATATACTGATGGCAATGGGGATGTTACACTTACCTTAGACCCATATCCAACAGAAGTAGGAAAGACTGTGTATGTAACTGTGACCAAACATGATTTTTGGAACAATTATCTCCCTTATGAAGGTACTGCAACTACCAATATAGCTGGTTACTGGCTAGATCTTAGTGACTTCCCGATGTACACAGCAGACTCTCCGGCAGACGAACACTCTGGTGCTGCAGTGGCTCAGATGACAGTAAATTACATGCACTGGAACTCGAATACCCATCCCGGTGGTCCTCCTATGACATATACCCAATCTGAGCTCTATACATATGGAGATGGTTTTTCTGGCATATCACCTTACTTTGATATGGAAGCAGTATGGCACTGTGTTCAGGACTATAGGCCTGGTTCTTATTCTGAATATGGTTATAATTTCACAAAACGTCATAATGCTGATCAATTCTACATGTTGAAGCAGATCTGTCTATGGATAGACTATCCAGCAGGTCGTAAACAATATTACCCTGTACATGTACCTGCAATAGTTCCTGCTTATGGTACTTATGAAAACTGGATGGCGGTTAGAGGAATCCATACTGATGTAGAGGCATATCCATTGCCGGATATACTTAATATCTATGGTTTCTGGGTTAATGATCCTTTACCCGGAGGGATTGGAGCAAATAGTTATAAAACCATTAGTGACTGGAATAGTACATATTATCAGGCAATGACTGAAGGTGATTACATTGGTGAATACCTTGGAATATTTGAGCCGCCAGAATCAGTAGAGGAATGTGACTTGATCCTTGCTGAGCCAACCCCCAGATTCACTGCGGAGCAGAAGGAGCAGCTAAAGGAAATCACTGGTTCGGATGAGATACCAGAGTACCTGGAGAAGTGGATTGTGCAGGCAGCTATTGATGGTGTGACAGAGGAACTTATACCGTTTGATGAAAACTTTGAGTTAGTCTTTAACTCAACGGTTCCAGGTAAACCTATGTTTATCGAGAGCAAAAACGGTGATGACTACTTTGCAGTGCCATTCAATCTTCCACTACAACCCAAAGCATCTTCAAAGAGCGGGATTATTGAGAAAAGCAAGAAAACTCAGGATATTTCAAAGGAGAAGTTTGCAGAGAATACAGCAGTTGTTATACTCATAGATGCAGAAGAGGGTAGTTTCAAAGAGGCTTCATGGACTACAGATGGTGTTAAGTATCTACCTATATCAATACTGGAAGCAGAGCAGATAGCCATTAAGACAGCAGCAGAAGTAGGTCTTAAGATAAAGAAGCCACATCCTGAACTTGTTCACAGGACTTCAACACCTTACTATCCGGAATGGCGAGTAATAATAAGGGAGGAAAAGATTGCCATTTACATTAGCCAGGATGGAACAGTAACAGTAGAGGATCTCGTGATTGGACCTGCTGGTGGACCGATGTCATCAGGGGAGGGCACTACACCTTTTGTATATTCTCTCAGGGCAGCTTCACCGAACCCGTTTGCAAACAATACAACAGTTTCCTACTCCATAGCAAGACCTGGAAAGGTCTCTGTCAACATCTATGACATAAGTGGAAGACTTATCAGAACGTTAATAAATGAGAGGAAGGAAGCAGGGGTTCACAGCGCGAAATGGAATGGAAAAGACAACAACAACCGCACCGTAGCAGCAGGATTCTACTTCCTACGCCTATCAGCTGGAGATTTTGTATCTGTAAGAAAAGTTGTCCTTGTAAGGTAGTTCTCTCACAGGAAAGCAAAGAAACAGCCCCCGTCTGGGGGCTGTTTCTCTTCCTGCCACTATAAGTTATCATTTGACAGAACAGCGTTTGCATGATATAAAGTGTGATATGAGAATATTGCAGTAGCAGAGAAACCATCTTTTTAATCAATATTGTGATGTATTTCTATTATGTTCATAAATCTGGAAGACACTAATCAAAAAGAAATTGTCTCAGGGTTTAGGGCTAAATTTGTACACTCTGAGAATATGACTTTTGCTTACTGGGATATAGAAGCTGGTTCTGAACTACCTGAACATTCTCATCCACACGAACAGGTTGCAACAGTTATAAAGGGTAAGCTTGAGCTGACCATTGACGGGAAGACTCAAATCCTGGAACCTGGTTCAGTAGCAATTATTCCAGCAAATGCTAAACATTCAGGAAAGGCAATAACAGAATGTCGTTGTATTGATGTTTTCTATCCAGTTAGAGAAGATTATCGTGATTCCGCGTCCGTTGGAGGGGGGAGATGAGTTATAGGTATGCGGTACTTGGTGCAGGGAGACAGGGGGTTGCTGCTGCTTATGACATAGCGAAATTCGGTCAGGCTAATGAAGTTATTCTTGCTGATATAGATTCCGCTACTGCTGTAGCTGGTGCCGAGCGAATCAATAAATTACTCAACCGACAGATTGCAAAAGGTGTTCAGGTAGATGTCAATGATACGAATCAATTGATTTCTGTGCTGAATGGTGTTACATCCGTTATTAGTGCGGTTCATTATACTTTCAACCTTGCAATTACTGATGTTGCAATAGGCATGGGTGTGAATATGTGTGATCTAGGTGGCAATACTGGAGTCGTTCGGAGACAATGTGAACAAAATGGTGAAGCCAAAACAGCAGGGATAACAATCGTCCCTGATTGTGGTATGGGTCCAGGTATGAATATTTCATTAGCTAAGTATGCGATGTCATTGCTTGATAAACAACGTGAAGTCTACATCTGGGATGGGGGGATACCGAAAAACCCGAAACCTATATGGCATTATGCATTAACTTTCAACATAGATGGTCTTACAAATGAGTACTTTGGTAATGCCCATTTCCTACGTGATGGTAAGATTACTAAGGTGCCATGTTTCGAGGGATTCGAGGAGTTGTACTTTCCTTCACTCGGAAAACTTGAGGCTTTTGTGACTTCTGGCGGACTCTCAACTGCTCCATGGACATTTCAGGGGAAGCTTGAGCGTCTTGAGAATAAAACCATACGTTATCCCGGACACTGGGCGCAATTCAGAGCTTTCGCAGAACTTGGCTTGTTTGACCTTGAACCAGTGCAGGTTGGAAATATTAATGTAGTACCACGTGACCTCTTTCATGTACTTCTCGAACCAAAGATCACTGATGCTGATGTACGTGACATAGGTGTAATACGAACCAAGTGTGTTGGAGAAAAGGATGGTCGGGATACTGAAGCAATAGTTGAACTTATTGACTACTACGATAAAGAAACAGGTTTTACTGCAATGCAGAGACTAACCGGCTGGCATGCTTCAATTATGGCTATCTTAGCAGCACAGGGCAAGATTTCTCGAGGAGTAATACCTGTTGAACTGGCTGCACCAGGATTAGTAATAGTGGAAGAGGCACGCAAAAGAGGATTTGCCATCGACGAGCAAGTTGGACTAGTTGAATAAACAAGGTGAAGGATAATAGCTGAGTCAAACAGTACTAAAAATCCAGATGTCCTAGAGCTATGGGAAAAAGAGATTCTTGTACAGCATCGCTGGGGGCAGCATGGTGATAGAGCAACTGAGGAACATGAACGGCTCAAGAAGTTATGGGAAGCTACCCAACCTCCCAGAAAAAATTGTAATTCTATTATAGAGCAGATTGCTGCATTGGAAATATGCAATTGGAATCTTGAAGAAAGCATTCTGGCACTCTGCGGTGCGATCGGAGCAAAGGAACCTACCACGCTTTCTATTGGTCATCTTGCTTCAGTCTCTGAAGAACGATGGAATAGAGTGTGGGCATATTACTTGACACTTCGGAATTGGCTCCTGTCTGAAGGTAGAAGTGGATATGAGTTTCTCCTGAAGAAATGCGATCCCGATAACAAGATTCAAAACCATATAGTAGGTATGTTAGGGAACAGAGATGAATTGAAAGAACTCTATGTTGAGCGCTTATGTCTTTGCCTTGAGTACTGGCTCGGTGGTCTTCTTCCGACCGAATCAGCACAACTTAAGGCTCATAGCGCAGCGGTTTTATCAGTGGAAAACGAAATAAGGAGACTGAACCCAGTAAGTAAAATACTTAATGCGGTTGAACTGGAAGGAGATGGAAGACTTCAACCGTGTAATCACAAGGCGTTTCGACGTTATGACATAATTATTTCGAGTATTGGTGCTGGCAAGTGGCGTGCAGTGATGCCAATGAGGGGAACCGATGGATTCGAAAGAGCTGCGACTTTGGAGGAGTTCCTTTTGCCTATTGAGGCATGGATTGATTCACGTATCAAAGCAGAAGAATCTAAAGGAGAGAAGCCCTTTGATAAAATCGAGGTACTTCTTGGTAAACCAGATAATGAAAAGATCTTTCTTGCATCACTTCTTGTATCTCTTCTTCGAGCTCAGCAATTAGCTGCTCGAAAACGGGCTGAGAGTAGAAAAGAGAAGTTACAATAATAGATGTTATAGATAGGAATCCTGGAGGATTATTAATGAAGAAGTATGAGAAATATATAAAGAGGGCAAAGAATATGGGAGTAAAAGATGCAATAATTATTCCCTCGAATAGTGTAGTTACTGCTGAATGGGTTCGGGTAAAATGTCAGTATGGGTGTGGTGGTTATGGTCGTAGTTTAACATGTCCTCCAGCTTCACCAACACCCGAACAAACCAGAAGAATATTATCGTATTACAAGCATGCACTTCTTGTCCATGTTGATGAAGAGATTAATATAGATAAGATTATCTCTACAATGGAGCGAGAGATCTTTTTTGACGGATATTACAAAGCCTTTGGTATGGGTGGAGGTCCATGTTACCTTTGTGATAGGTGCCCAAAATTATGCAAGCATCCTGGTGAGGCAAGACCAGCAATGGAAGCTTGTGGAATTGATGTCTTTCATACAGTAAGAACACATGGGCTTCCGATAGAGGTCTTGAAAACAAAAAAATGTAAATATAATTTCTATGGTTTAATCTTTATTGAGTGATATTCATCGTTTATGAATGATAATGATGTAGTAAACTGGCTTTTCCATAACGGTAATCCTATTGTCCGTTACAGAACAGCAACAGAATTGGCTAATGATTCCTCTCGTTTTGATTTATCAGAATTACAAACAAATCTACTTGCTTCTGAAACTCTTAAATACTGGATGAGTTGTTTAAGAAGTAAGATGGGATTTAGCGATATCCATGGCAGTTTTGATACCTGTTTTGAGAATGCGATGGGAAAACTTGTACATTTCGGAGTAAAAAAGGGAATGGCTGAGATGTATGCAAAGTGTGCGCCATTCTTCGATTGGTTGAAACCTAAAAAGAATGTACTTTCAACTTTTCTTCAGGACATTATTGCATCTTTTCTTTCATTAGCAGGTTATTATACAGAAACATCGGTGAAAGATTTTTTAATAAAGAGGATCGATATAATTTATGAGTTCATAAAGAAAAAGGGTTATTCAATATATGCAAAAAAAGATAAGTATAAGGGAATTCCTAAACCGTTCAAAGATTATCCGCTTATAAATCCTGAACTTTATCCTGATGGAAACTTTAGATTACCCTGGATACATGATATAAATGGATTTACGGTTTTTTCTGAAGAGATAAAAGATAAAAATGTAAAATGGAAAATCAATGAAATCATTTCGTATGTCCTTCATCCGAAATACCAACAACTTCTCGATGGATATGGAATTATTATGACGGAGCAAAACCATTATTATTGTATGGGATGGTCAGTAAGGTTACTAGGATATTATGGTTTTGATATGAGTCCTTTTAAAGCAGGATGTTTAATACAGAGAGTTGAGATGATGTCTCATTTTGCTGTCGCACGGTCTCACAGGTGGTTTAATGAGAGTCTACACCATCTTGAAAACTTCAAAACAGACAGGGGAACGTACCTTTTTCCTAAAGAGTATCTCAAGGAAAAGCGAAACTCATATTTTATTTCAGGTGCCCATATGGGGCTTGGTGAAAACCGACCCAAGAAACTCGCGTTAGAGATTGAATCAACCTTCTGGATGATGAAAATTAAGAAAAATATTGGGTTTAAATCTGTGTTTTGGATATTAAGCAAAAAATTTCAAGTAGACAAAAAATATCAAAAAATGCTTGAACAATTTGTTTTTGTATGATATATTTAAGCACGAGGATAGATAATCCAAAAAAGGAGGATTTATGGTCAAAAAGCTGATGTTCTTGGTGATTATTCTTGCTCTAGTAATCCCTGTCATCCTGCATGCTGACAAGTACACCTCAATGAAAGCGATGATGGTCGAGTTTGAAGACTATGTCACCTATCTTGAGGATACTCTGGAACAAGAGATTGTCCATATGCAAGCAGATATTATTACTGAAGATGGTATGACATTTACACGTACTCTCTATGTGGGTTGGTCATATGGTGTTGTTGCCTTTGGCGACTGGCGAGTAATAGATTTAGACATTACTCTGTACAAGGATGTCGATGATCAATGGATTAAGGTCAAATCCGATGATTCAGAAGACAGTCATTCATTTGTTACAGTTACACCATCTGCTACAGGTGTTTACATGATAGAACTTCTTATTGACACCTTTGAAGAGGACTATACTGCTGCTCATTATGGTATGATGATTTATCACGAAATTGAATAGGAAGGGATAACTCTACCCTCATTTTAAAACAGTACCTCGATAATCAGAGTCCTTATGCGAAACAATTTTAAAAATTGAAAGGAAGAAATAGAAAAGAGGTGATGCAAAACAAATAAATATATATATATTTTGAGGTTTATAATTTTCAACAGGATGGAACGAAATATGCCAATAAATAAACTACAATAAGAAAAATCAAAAAAGGAGATTGAGATGAACCTTAATATTTCGAGCAGGACTCTCGGTGTGTTATGTATTGTGTTTCTTGTATTATCATACCAGTTAGTGGCTCAACAGAGCAGTATGGGTTCTGGGGATGTCTCCAATGGACATCTTTACTTCATTGAACCGGGGCCCGTTGAGCAGAGTACACTCTATGCGGATGGTTCTGTAATTGAACTCCAGACTGAAAGCGTCACACAGCCCATGATAAACAGCGATATGACGGATGTGACACTGGAAGAGTTTAAGAGGATGGTGCAATCCGGACTTGAAGCCTTTGAGAATGACCCGAACAAGATAGTTGTTGGTGACGACGATCCATCCAGAGGGTTGGACATTATCTTTAATATTTCTTCACCACCACCCGGTGCAGCTGCTGCTATCGCAGTTGCGGAGTCGTACATCGAAAGTGTTTTTGATGACGACATTACCGTCACCATCGGCGTCGGTTTTTCCAGTATGGGCGGTGGCGTCCTTGGGTGGACACAGTCCTACTATGCAGGTGCCGTGACATGGACAAACACCCGCAATGGTTTAATCAATGGTATGGATAGTGATGACACTGTCCAGGTCTGGCAACCGTCAGGAGCTACGATCCCCGTCCGGTACTATCACGACAGTCCCGTAGTCTGGGACGAGGGACAATGTTTTTTCACCAAAGCTAACTACCGTGCTACGATCGGTAGCGTAAGTGGTGACGCAGCTTACATGGAATTTAACACCGATTTTACGTGGGACTATGACCCAACCAACGGAGTCTCTGGATTCTGCTTCCAATCAGTAGTGGTCCACGAAGTTGGGCATGCTCTTGGTTTCACCTCTGCTGCAGATTTCCGCTATCAGGACATTGAAGCAATGGATATCTTTAGGTTTCAGCGCTCTGATGATGTTGGCGACTACAATCCAGATACCTATGCGGAGTTCCAGACCACTGCGCGCATGGTCGATAAGGACGACCAGAGTAGCTCGTCTGACGATGTGAATTCTGATCTGATTTTCATTGAACACCGTATGTCTGACGGCACCCCCTATCAATGTTCACATTTTAGTCAGGGTAATGTTAATGCACTTATGCAGCCGGCAGTGAGTTCTGGAACGACGTTCTACCCTAATTTTTATAAATGGCCTGATATCGATGTATTCGATGCAATCGGCTGGGATTTTTCGCTGACAGGTCTTTATACATTAACAGTCGCTGTTGATGGGAGCGGTTATGTAGAAAAGGCTCCTGACCTGCCACTCTATTCTCCTGAAAGACCAGTGAAATTAACAGCATATCCGGAGCTTGGCTGGAGTTTTGATCACTGGAGCGGTAGTTTAACAGGAAACAATAATCCAGATACGCTCGTTATGGATGGAAACAAATCAGTGACCGCTCATATCACTCAAGACCAGTACGAGTTAATTATACATATAGTGGGAAATGGAATCGTTAACAGAGTTCCTGACCAGCCATTTTATACTTATGGTACAGAAGTAGAGCTCACTGCAGTCCCTGATTCAGGATGGGAATTCAACGCGTGGCTCAACGAGCTAACAGGTAATCAAAACCCTGATACAATTCTTATGGATAAGGATAAAAATGTAGTTTGCACTTTTGTACAGGCAGGTGTGTATGACAGTACAGGAAATTTCAAAGAGCCTGAGGATTTCAAGATTTTTCACATTTCGTCTAATCCTGTAGGGAAAAAGTCGGTTATTGAATATCATTTACCTGTTGGACAGGATGTAATATTACATGTTTATAACGTCAAAGGACAGGTAATAGAGGAATTAGTATCAGGATATAAGCAAGCTGGTAGGCACCAGGTAATCTGGGACGGGCTTGACAAACAGGGGCAGGAGGTTTGTTCAGGCGTCTATTTCTACCACATAAAGACATCAGAGGGCTATAAAGATACAAAGAAACTCTTACTTTTGAGATAGTTGCCTGCAAAAACAGATAGAAAATAACAAGACTCCTGTAAATAGTCAATCAGCTTAATCAAGCAGCCCCCACACCAATATACTTTTGGTGTGGGGTTCTAATTTTGTACAATTTCATTCAATATGACAGAATTGTGACAAGTCAGTGTGTTCGCACGATGCGAAGCATTATGCAAATTGATGATGAATTTTTTGCGTGAAACATGGCATACAATATTGTTAACATTAAGCTATTTATAAACTTAAGAATATTTAATAGAATGGCATAAAATATGCACATAATAATATTGTTATATCTCACAATTAACAAAGGAGGTTATGATGAATAATCGTGTCTTTGTTAGAATTCTTGTTGCGGTGTGCACTATTATATTTGTTTTTTCATTCCTTTTTACTACAATACAAGGTCAGGATGGTGTGACGAATGCCTCAGGCAAACACTTGATTTTAATTGAACCAGGCCCCAAAGTAAAGAGTACACTTTATGCGGACGGTTCTGTGATTGAACTACAGACCGAAACAGTAACGTTGCCGATTATAGGCAGTGATGTTACTAACATAAGTCTGGAAGAATTTGAAAGGATAGTGCGAGCTGGTAGACAGGCTTTTGAAAATAATCCAGATAAGAAGGTTATCAGTGGTAACGGACCATCCCGAGGACTGAACATCGTTTTCAATCTCACAAACTCACCGGGCTGGTATGCCGATACTGCTCTTGAACAGGCAGCAAGGTACGTCGAGAGTGTGTTTACTGATAATATCACAGTCACTATTAACATGAATTTTGATGACTTGCCTGCTGGAGTGCTTGGGTGGACGAGTGTTACTTATGCAGGTTATGTTACCTGGACTAATACTCGAACTGGATTAGTAACCGATATGGATGGTGATGATACAATTCAGGTATGGTTACCTTCAGGAAGCACGATTCCAGTAAGGTACAATGGTAGTAGCTCAACAGTTACTAACGAAACCAGATGCCGTTTTGTCAGGGCAAACTACAATGCCGCAATCGGCTCTCAAGCTGGCACAGCAGCCAGCATAGAATACAATACCGACTATACCTCCCTGTGGGACTGGGACCCCAGTGATGGTGTTCCAGGTTCCAAGCTCTGTTTTCAGTCTGTAGTCATTCATGAGCTTGGACATGCTTTGGGCTTTACTTCTCGAGCAGAAAGTTGGTACGATCCCACCTCTGATATCGACGCGTTGGACATATTCCGTTTTCAAAACACTGATGGAACTGGAGACTACAATCCAGATACTTATTCAGAATTTCAGACAACTGCACGGCTGGTAAATTATAATAATCCCAATGATGACCATAATTCTGATATTATTACTGCTGAGTACCGAATGGAGGACGGTTCTCCCAATCAAGCTTCACACTTCAGGACGAGCGTTGCCGGGCTTATGGACCCGAACCTGGGTTATGGTGAGACATTCTACCCGGATTTTTATAAAACACCTGATATGGATATGTTTGACGGCATTGGCTGGGACTATGCACCAAACTACTACATACTAACTGTTAATATTAGTGGTTCAGGTTCTGTTACAAAGATCCCTGATTTGCCATCATATACACAGGGGACAGAAGTACGACTCACAGCGAATGGTAGTGCAGGATGGTCATTTGGTAACTGGAGTGGTGACTTAACTGGGAGTCAAAATCCTGATACAATCCTTATGGATGGTAATAAGACAGTAACAGCACACTTTACTCAGAATCAGTACACATTAACAATAACAATTGACGGAAATGGTTCCGTAACTAAAGTTCCTGACCAAGCTACTTACACTTATGGTACACCAGTACAGCTCACTGCTAATCCTGATCCGGGATGGTCATTTGATCATTGGAGTGGAAATCTTGCAGGAAGTCAAAACCCTGACACTATTATTATGAATGCCAACAGGAACGTAACAGCACACTTCACTCAGGATCAGTACACGCTATCAATAACTACAGATGGCAGTGGATCCGTGACAAAGGTTCCTGACCAGTCTACATACACATATGGTACACTAGTACAACTCACTGCTAACCCTGATTCGGGATGGTTGTTTGATCACTGGAGCGGAAACCTAACTGGGAATCAAAATCCTGATACAATCCTTATGAACAGTAACAAAGCAGTTACAGCACACTTCACTCAGAGTCAGTACAGTTTGAATATCAATGTTGTTGGAAATGGTTCTGTGGTGAAAAATCCAGACCAGTCATTCTATGACTTTGGCGATGAAGTAGAACTTACTGGAATTCCTGATTCAGGATGGGTATTTAGTGAGTGGAGTGGTGATTTAACAGGTAGTGCAAACCCTGAAACACTTCTGATAGACGATGACAAGGATGTGATAGCAACCTTTGAGCCTGATGTGGGTGTTTATGAAACAGAAAATCTATTACCTACAAATTTTGCTCTTTTACATATTTCATCTAATCCAGTAAGAAAAAAATCAGTAATTGAATATCATTTACCTGCTGGGCAGGATGTTATGTTACGAATCTACAATCTAAGAGGACAGGTAATAAGAGAACTGGTGTCTGAGTATAGACAAGCTGGTAGGTACCAGGTAATCTGGGATGGACGTGATAGTCAGGGACAGGAAGTCTGTTCAGGCATTTATTTCTACCACATACAGACAGAAGAGGGGTACAAAGAGACAAGAAAACTCTTACTTTTGAGATAAGAGCTTGTTTTATACAAAGCGGCAGATAGCGGGCTGTCGCAGTATTGAGTTCTTGGAAGTGGTAGAGATGAGAACCCCCACACCCTTAAGTTAATCTTGGTGTGTGGGTTAAATATTTCTTGACTTTTTTGATATGATATGCTACTGAAAAAAGAAGACAGAAGTCAGAGGACAGAAGACAGAGTAGAGATAATGGCCTTAGGACTGAAAGGAAGCCTTATGAAAACTTTTATCAAATTCCTTTTGTTGGCTTCAGTAGCAGTTATCTTCATTCAAGCAACCTGTGGTGTGCCGAGTGGAAGAGTAAAGAAACCAGCTCAGGTAATCAAATTTACTGACAATGTATACTACCATAATATGTCAATAACCTATGATGGTGAGCACTACTATACAATTAATGGTGGAAACGAAGGTTACTGCAGTCTCAATGAATATAACAAGAAAGGGAAATTCATCTATAGCTACGATGTAGAGATTGATGGTCGTGCTATATTTTATAATCCCAATGATGGCAGTCTGTATGTCAAGGACTATGGCACTGATCTTTATGTGGTTGACTTAGAAAATGAGTATGCAGACTTTATATTGGATTATGTCTTTGAAGAGGATAACAACTCGCCAGCTGCATCCCCGGATGGGAAGTACCTCTTTGAGCTCGTTAACGGTTTGGTTACTGTCATAGATTTCGAGAGTGGAACAGAATTGAGAAGTTTCAGAATCTCTGACTACCATGACGAGTTTGGTTACAACTCGAGCATTGCAGTTTCTGACCGTCATCTATTTGCCTGGGCTGATGAGGATGAGATACTAGTCTATGATCTAAATGGGAAGTTTATTAAAAAGCTCCATCTACCTCGTTCAGGGTACAAGTTCTCGCTTTCTTTCTGCAACGGTCTGCTCTGGATTGCAGAAGATGCGGATGCTGATACAGAAGGCGGAGACGGGTACTGGTACGGTTACGATATTTACTAACGTTCGTTTGTCCGCTTGCCAACCCTGCTAAGATACTTCTAATAAATTCTGTTTGTTTTGGAAAGGAGGGATATCCTGCTAACAGGTATTCATTTTCTTCTGTCATATATGTGTAATTTAGAATGTGACCACTGTTTTGTGTACAGTGGTCCATCGGCGAAGGGTACTTTCACCTTAAGTCAGATACGAGATATTCTTGATGAAGCAGCGAAGCTTGGTACGATAAAATGGATATACTTTGAAGGGGGTGAACCGTTTTTATTCTACCCTGTCATGCTCGAGGGAATTAAGCTTGCCCGCAGGATGGGTTTTAAGGTGGGTGTGGTAACAAATGCATATTATGCTACAAGCACAGAAGATACAGAATTGTGGTTCAAGCCATTAAGTGAATTAGGAGTATCTTTTCTTAGCATAAGCGATGACGTATTACACTATGAAGACGAGAAGGATAGTCCTTCTAAGAGAGCCCTGGCTGCAGCAAAAGGATTATCCATTCCTTCTGATTCAATATGCATTGAGAAACCTAGCATCCAAGAAAGTAAAAACAGGAAACAGGGAAAGGGGAAGCCAGTGACAGAAGGAAATGTTATGCTAAGGGGAAGAGCTGTTGAGAAATTAGTGGAAGAGGGCTTACCACAGAAACAATGGGAAGAACTCATAGAATGTCCTCATGAAGAGTTGAGAGATCCCGAAAGAGTTCACATCGATCCTTATGGTAATGTACATCTCTGTCAGGGATTAAGTATGGGAAATGTGTGGGGAATCCCGCTATCAAAGATGGTGGATAACTATAATGCTGAATTGCATCCAATCTGTGCTCCTTTAATCAAAGGTGGGCCTGCTCTCTTGGCCCAAAAATACAATATTAAACATGAGGATACATATATTGATGAATGTCATTTTTGCTTTCTTTTGCGCTTAGCTCTTATTGATAGATTTCCACAGTACCTTACACCGAGACAGGTTTATGGTTTGGAATAGTCATTTGGGGAATTTTAAAAGGAGTTTGCTAAAATGAAGATAGAATCATCAAAATCATTCCATATTATGTTTGCAATAGTGATTGTCTTTGGATTAGCAATAAGTAGTTGTACGTCTGATTCTTTGCCAGAACCTGGGAGATATTATCACAGAGATAGGGGTTTTTCAATCAAATTTCCAGGTGAATGGTATAGGAAAGAAGGAGATGGGTTTGAAGAACCGCTGATTGAAGCAACGAGTCCTTGGGAAAGCTATTATGATGAATTTAGCGAGTTTGTTAGTGTTGATGTGGAGGACCTTGACGAAGAACTGAGTCTGGATGACTATTTCTACATTAATGTTAAGATACAGTCTGAGGAAATGGATGGCTTCGTTGAAAGGGAAAGGGGGAGCGTTGTGATAAACAAAATAGATGCGAAATGGATTGTTTTTAATTTTGAAGTGGATAGTAGTTTGTTAACTGCTCTGGCATATGTCATGGTAAAAGAACGTCGGGGAATATTTATCTTCTGTGTTTCTGAGGTTGCCAACTTCGCTGAGTACAGGGACCAGTTTAAGGCTATTGCAGAAAGCTTCAAATTCGAACAGTAAGATTAACTTTTAAGATAAGAATTTAGGAGAATATTAGCACAATGAATAAATTTGGTGGTTATGAAAATCATCCCTTTCTTCCAGAACTTTATGACTACACTCCAGTCTATACAGAACGCGATGATGTAGATTTTTTCGTTTCTTTTTCTCGTTCTGCTCGCAGTAGAACTCTGGAATTGGGCTGTGGAACAGGGAGAATTCTAATTCCAACTGCAACTACAGGTTATCATATCACTGGCTTAGATATCTCCGAGTATATGCTGGCGAAGTGTAGAGAGAAACTGGGGAATCAACCTGAAGAGGTACAGAAACGTGTTCAGCTTATTAATGGTAATATGGTTGACTTCAAGTTAAAAGAAACCTATAGCCTTATTACCACCCCTTTTCGCTCATTTCAACATCTTTTGTCAGTTGATGACCAACTTGCTTGTTTGATGTGTTCAAATCGGCATTTGAGTAGGGGGGGAAAGTTGATACTTGACCTCTTCCAAACTGATCCAAAAAGAATAAATAATCCTAAGTATATGGAGGAAACAGAGGATTTTCCTGATGTTGATTTACCTGATGGCAGAAAGTTCAGAAGAACACATCGGAATTCTGCTTTTCATGTGGCTGAGCAATATATTGATGTTGAATTAATATTTTATGTAACACACAAGGATGGGAAAATAGAACGTTTGGTTCAGGCATTTCCTTTCCGATATTTCTTCCGATATGAAGTGGAGCATCTTCTGTCAAGATGTGGGTTCAAGGTTATTGAGTTGTATGGGGACTATGATAAGTCACCATTATCCAATGATTCACCTGAGATGATTTTCGTTGCGGAAAAATGTGAAGATCTGGAATAATGGCAAAATTTAGTCTACAGCCAATATCTAACACGGTTTTTATAATCTAAATACTCCTTACCAAAAGTCTCTTCCAGTGCTTTTTCTTCAAGTCGGACGAAGATTGTATGCATAGCTACAAAAAATGCAATTGGTGCAAGGAAAGCAATTAGCAAAAGGGAAGAGAAGTTCATGAATAGTGCCCTTATCATCCCAATTGTTGGAGTGATAAGGGCACCCATATATAGCGTATCATGGCAGAATCTGAACCCTTGTGACCATGCGATTGAAGGGCTTGGCTTTCCTGATAATAAGCTCTAGCAAAGTCGCGCGACCCAGATGCTGTAGTTCAGGTTTTAAATGTAACCTATCAAAAGCTCTCTGAGCTGACCATGAACTCTGGGTCCATCTCGTAGACTCCCTCTATGGGAAAATCAGGAGCTGCCTTGGCTACCACTTGACGTATGGACTCAGCATCCTTGGCATCCCACTCACAGAATAATTTTCCTTCCTCGCGTGCATACCAACTTCTAACCCAATGAGCATCAACTGTCGAATTCGCCTTTATTGCCTTAGCAACAGGTGTAGCGGCCTCTAAGGTTAGCTCCTTACCTACTGGGTGAATAAGAAAGAATTTTGCCATTTTTTATCACCTCCTTTGTCTTAAGTGTATCAGACTGCTAAAATGGTACCAACCAACTCCTGTGCTGCCTGCAAGCGAAGAAGTTAGCTTCACTTTTTCGATCTTGCATAGTTCTTATTTTATGTTTTGCCAATTAACATACCTAGATTTCTTTGAAGTAAATCATAGTAATCCCAGATGTGAAGTTTTTTCAGTTTTTTAATTGTTACAAGAGGGATTTTATCTTTTGGTACCCCTTTAAGTATCATCTTAGTCTCTTCTTCTGAAAATTCCTCACCTTGAACAACCCAGCTTGTATTATCCTTATTAGCTGGGCAAATATCCTGACATATCATGCAGCCTATCAAACAATTATGCCACTCAGGGTCAATCCATTCAGGGAATTCATCTTCTTCCTCATTGAAATATGTTATGCATCGCGAAGCATCGATCAAAAACCTCTCTTTAGTAATAGAGTTGGTAGGACATTTTTTAACACATAAGTTGCATTTTTTACAAAAATCCATCATTTCAAGTTCTTGCCAGTTATCTATAGCATATGGGATGTCAGAGAAAAAAGCCCTCAATCTAAAATAACTTCCCCAACCATCTATATACGCAATATTATTTCTGCCATAACTTGTAAGTCCAATGTGAGCAGAAAGGAGTTTTGTCGGAAGCAATGCGTCACATACTTTGTGCCCATAATTTCCTAAATGGCGTGATAAAATGTTAAAAACTTCTTTATCTGTTCCATGTAAATAGGTAGGCGGAATAATAACAGAATATAGTTTGCCATATAATTTGAATTTTACACTGATCTTAGGCTGTCGAACAGCAGTGACAATTATCGATTTTGCCATGGGAAAATCAGGAGGAGGTTCAAAATGCCATTGTAGACCATAACGTGACATAATTTCATCGTAAAAATCTTTGCTCAGGATTCCTCGTTCGAGAAGGTTTTCCAGGCTAGGCTTTAGATCCGTTAGATGTTGAACGGAAACAAAGGAGCTCTTAAAACCTGCATTTGCTAAATGTTTTTGTAATTCTTTGATTACTTTATCCATGTTTATCACTTCCTCTGTGCTTTTTCGATTCTTGCCCAGGTATCGCGGAGGGATACTGTCCGATTGAATATTAGTTTTTCATCAGCAGAGTCAGGGTCAACGCAGAAATACCCCAATCTCTCGAACTGGTACCGACTTCCAGGTTCTGCTCCTTTTAAACCTGGTTCAACACGGCACGAATTTAAAACCTCAAGTGAGCTTGGATTCAGGTTTGTTTTGAAATCAGCTTTTCCTTCAGAAGGATTCTCCTTTACAAAAAGGCGGTCGTACAGACGCACTTCTGCTTCGAGAGAATGAGCAGCAGAAACCCAATGTAAAGTTGCTTTGACCTTACGTCCATCAGGGGAATCACCACCCCGAGTTTTTGGGTCATAAGTACAGTGAAGTTCAACCACTTCCCCAGTTTTTTCATCCTTTACTACATCAACACACTTAATGAAGTAAGCATATCTTAATCGAACCTCACGACCAGGTGCTAAACGGAAATACTTCTTTGGTGGTTCCTCACGGAAATCCTCTTGTTCAATGTACAGTACTCGAGAAAAAGGAACTTTTCGTGACCCCATGCTGGGGTCTTCTGGATTATTTATAGCGTCCAGTTCCTCTGCCTTATCCTCAGGATAGTTATCTATAACCACTCGAAGTGGATGTAACACAACCATAACACGCGGAGCACTTTTATTCAAATCCTCACGAAGACAATGCTCGAGCAATGCAATATCAACTATACTCTCCCTCTTTGCTACTCCGATGCGCACACAAAAGTCGCGGATAGACTCTGGTGTATAGCCACGTCTACGTAAGCCTGATAGAGTTGGCATCCTTGGATCATCCCATCCATTTACATGTTTACCCTCTACCAATTGTCGTAGTTTTCGCTTGCTTAGTATTGTGTAGGAAAGGTTGAGGTCAGCGTATTCAATTTGACGTGGATGATAGACCTCCAGTTCGTCAAGAAACCAGTTATACAATGGACGATGGTTTTCAAATTCCGGACCGCACAGCGAGTGAGTGATTCTTTCAATTGAATCTGATTGACCGTGGATAAAGTCGTACGTCGGGTATATGCACCACTTATCCCCTTGACGGTGGTGTGGTTTGTGCATAATGCGATACATCACTGGATCGCGCAGGTTCAGGTTTGAAGATGTCATATCAATCTTTGCACGCAAGACCCTTGCTCCATCTGGGAATTCTCCTTTCCGCATACGCTCGAACAGGTCCAGGTTTTCTTCAACTGAACGGGACCTGTAAGGGCAGTTCTTGCCGGGTTCAGTTAATGTTCCACGGGTCTCCCGGATTTCATCTGCACTCAAATCGCAAATGTAGGCTTTGCCTTCTTTAATTAATTGTACAGCCCACTCGTAAAGTTGGTCGAAGTAATCTGAAGCATAGTATTCTCTGTCTTTCCAATCGAAACCGAGCCAATGAATATCTTCCTTGATTTTATCAATATATTCCTGTTTTTCCTTGGTAGGATTACTGTCGTCGAACCGCAAATTGTAGACACCGCCAAATTCCTCTGCAATACCGAAATTTATACAGATACCTTTAGCATGACCGATATGGAGATAGCCGTTTGGTTCAGGTGGAAATCGTGTGTGGACCCGACCTTCGTACTTGTTTGTTCGCAAATCTTCTTTTACAATATCTCGGATAAAATCTGATTTCATTCTAGCACTCCTTCCAGCTTTAGTTTGTGCTGTGCACAGGAATTGAGTCTTTCTGAAAATAAGCTTTTCAATTATAATCAAAAATGGAAGTATGTCAAGGATTTTTTAGAGCCAAAAAGTCATTGAACAGAAAGTAAATTCTTGACATTCTCGTTTTTTATGTGATAGAACTATTGCAGTGGAAAGAATAATTCTATTTACTACAACTCCCATAAATTACACTAAATTATGCACAAAAAATACATCGGAATCTTAGCCATTATATTCGCAAGTATAATGTGGGCAATAGAACCCATACTTGCAAAATTATCATACGTAAATTCAGATTTCCTTCATACCTCAGCAATAAGAGCAATATTTGTGACATTGACGGCATTGGTCTATGTAGCGATAACAAAAAAAGGGAATCTTAAAATAAAAAAGAAACAACTTCCAAAATTGGTATATATTGCAATAGTCGGAACACTTTTTGCTGACCTTATGTACTATCTTGCCTTGACAAGAATTCCAGTAATTAATGCAGTTATAATAGGACACATGCAGCCGATTTTTATAATCTTGATTGGATTCCTTTTACTCAAAGAAGATAAACTGACAAAATTCGATTACTTAGGAATCGCGTTTATGATTATTGCTGGAATACTTGTAACAACAAGAAGACTGGAGAATTTTGCAGCAATGAGATTTGGAACTGTTGGAGACCTGATTGTACTCTCGGCAACAGTGGCGTGGGCAACAACTGCAATAGCAGTGAGGAAGTATCTTAAAGGCATGAATGCGGGTGTTTTAACATTCTATCGATTCCTATTCGCATCAATAGTCTTTGTAATTTACTTGATTTTCACTTCCTCTGTTAATATTGCCAATATCTATCAGGTCTTGACAGGAATAGTAATTGGTATTGGTACAATTCTATATTATGAGGGACTGAAACGGATAAAAGCAGCACAGGTATCAGCACTTGAGCTTTCAACCCCTTTCTTTGCAGCTATATTGGGTTTCTTCATTCTGGGGGAATTGGTATCGAGAATGCAAATTGTGGGTATTTTATTACTTCTGTTTGGAATATATTGTCTGTCAAAGAAAGAAGATAGAAGTTTTTAAGCAATAAATGAACAAGGTCATATCTGAAATAAGAGATACACTAAAAGAGGTCTTCTTTACGGTACTTACACTCCTTAAGATAATAATTCCAATCAGTATTATTGTAAAAATTCTGAAGGAATTTGGAGTAATAGAGATTATTGGGAGATTTCTTGAACCTGTTATGAAGATAGTCGGATTACCTGGAGAGTCTGGGCTCATTTGGGCGACGGCAATGGTTACCAATATCTATGGAGGATTGTTGGTTTTCTTTTCCATGGCAATGAAAACACCATTTACTACTGCACAGGTGACAGTTTTATGCACGATGATGTTGGTTGCCCATTCGATGTTGATAGAGTTGCGTATTGCTCAAAAGGCAGGGGTGCGATTGTGGTTTATGCTGGTTCTACGTGTCTTTGGAGCATTTATTCTGGGATGGGTTCTAAATGTTATTTACAGTTCATATAATTTTATTCAGGACAAAGTTACGATTTTGTGGAAACCAGGAGTTGAAGATCCATCACTCTTGCAGTGGGCAGTTGGAGAGCTTAAGAGTTATGGTGTGATTTTCCTGGTTATTTTGGTAATCTTATCTATTATGAGAATACTGAAGAAATTGGGCGTAATGGATCGGTTAAACAGACTCCTGAAACCTGGCCTTGAGTTTTTGGGAATGAGTAAAGCTGCCGCACCAATAACTATCATTGGAATGACACTGGGAGTTTCATATGGCGGAGGTCTGATAATCAATGAAGCAAAATCAGGTGCATTAAGTAAGAAGGACATATTTTTATCCATGTCACTAATGGGTATGTCGCACAGTTTAGTTGAGGATACACTGTTGATGGTTGCTATGGGTGCATCATTGTCAGGTATTTTACTGGGAAGAATTCTATTTACCATCATTGTAATGTCTATTCTTATTAGATTTGTAAGGAGGCTTTCTGAATATAAATTTGGAAAATATTTTGTTCAGAGATGATTAAGAAGAGCATAATAAGGATTTAGGGAACAAAATTCTTGACATGGTTGATTTTTGTGTGATATAATTATGATTGATGTTTTCCAACATGAAGCTGGAACATTGAAATTTGGGGGTTAGAAGATGAGTGAGAAGATTAGAGTAGGGATTCTATTTGGAGGAAAATCAGCAGAACATGAAGTATCCCTTCAGTCAGCAAAAAATGTCATTGAGGCTATTGATAAGAAGAAATACGAAGTAGTACTTATAGGAATTGACAAGAAAGGACAATGGTATTTGAGTGATTCCTCAACATTTCTTTTAAATGAGGATAACCCAAAGCTAATCAAACTTAATAAAGCAAATAATAATGTTATATTCGTTCCCGGGGGAAAAGGGAATCAACTCGTTAGTCTCACAAGTCATCAATCACAAGGACAAGTTGGTGTAGTTTTTCCAATACTTCATGGACCATTTGGGGAAGATGGTACTGTTCAGGGATTGTTAAAGCTTGCAAATGTACCATTTGTTGGAGCGAGTGTTTTAGGTTCTGCTGTTGGCATGGATAAGGATGTAATGAAACGTCTGCTCAGAGATGCTGGGATTCCTATTGCTAAATTTCTTTCCTTTAACCGATCCTCTTTAGGTGAGATTAATTTCGACAATGTGAAGAAGCATTTAGGTTCTCCATTTTTTGTTAAACCAGCGAATCTTGGTTCATCCGTGGGGATTAGCAAGGTATCGGATGAAAAACAATTTGATACTGCGGTAAGGGAAGCATTCAGATACGATAGTAAAATTCTGTTCGAGGAATTTATAGAAGGAAGGGAGATTGAGTGCTCTGTTCTTGGGAATGATAATCCAATTGCTTCCATGCCTGGAGAGGTTTTACCAAAGCACGAATTTTATTCTTACGAAGCTAAATATATTGATGAGAATGGAGCAACCCTGGAAATTCCAGCGAAACTTGCAGATGATATTATAAAAGAAATTCAAGAACTTGCAATTAGAACCTTTAAAGTGCTTTGTTGCGAAGGTATGGCTCGTGTGGACCTTTTCCTGAGGGATAACAAGGAAGTTATTGTAAACGAACTTAATACGATTCCAGGATTTACAAAGATTAGTATGTACCCAAGGTTGTGGGAGGTAAGTGGGATTTCCTACTCAGAACTAATAGACAGATTGATTCAGCTTGCAATTGAGAGATTTGAAAGAGAAAAGAATTTGGAGACATCTTTTGATATTTGAGGTATGTTTATAACGCTATTAATGTCTAATGAGAGTAAGAAAGGAGGAATCATGGAAAAAATGATTTCCTATTGTGGTTTAAACTGCACTGAATGCCCTGCACTTCTGGCGACACAGAATGATGACGACAATGAAAGGACGAAAATCGCAGAGCAGTGGTCAAAGGAATATGAATCAGAGATAAAGCCAGAAGACATTAACTGCGATGGATGTGTGGCAGAAACTGGTCGACATATCGCTCACTGGGACGAATGTGGAATAAGAAAGTGTGGGCAGGAGAAAAAGGTAAAGAATTGCGCTTATTGTGATGATTTTGCCTGCGAGCAACTAAAAAAATTCTTCGAAGCGGTACCTGACGCAAAGACTAATCTCGAAGAGATTAAAAGTAATCTTTGAATTGAATAGTAAAAAGTAACCTGTTCTGAGCCTCTCCTGAATGTCTAGTGAGGGATTAAGACTACTTCTGGGTACTTACATATCGAGCATTATGATGCCATTTGCGTATCAGACCCCCGGTACGGACGGGCACGTTAAAACCTATATTAAATGAGTATGGAAGGATGGAAGATGAAAAAGGTTTTTGCTGTACTGGTCATTCTTGGGCTTCTTTCTGGGTGCGAAGTACCTGGAAACAAGGTATCTGAGGAAAAAAAGATGAAGGTGCTGACAGTTCGTTGGCAACGTCTCGTAGATGAAAAGGGCGAGACGTGTGAACGATGTGGTTCAACCGAAAAGGAACTTGAAGAAGCCCTTGCAAGGCTTAAGGAATCTTTAGGGTCACTGGAAATAGAAGTTGTCCTGGAGAAGAAAGTTCTCGATCCCGAAACGTGTGCTAAGGACATATTGCAGTCAAATCGTATCTGGATTGGCGAACGCCCAGTGGAGGAGTGGCTAGGAGCTAAGGTTGGGAAGAGTGTTTGTGGGTTCTGTTGCGCAGACCTCGGTAACACGGTCGAGTGCAGAACTATGACGGTCGGCGGACAAACTTATGAAACCATCCCGGCTAAGCTGCTCATTAAAGCGGGGCTCCTTGCAGGTTCACAATTGCTTGAGGCACCGCCCGGGGATTCATCCTGTCAGGTTCCAAGATCAATCCAGAAGGAAAGCTGCAAATATTGCCCAGCATCTGCGAAGTGCCAAGATAAATGAAAGCAGCAAGAAACTCATCTAACCAATCACTCATTTTCCAGCTTACCCCGTAGGAGCCATTAGAATGGAACGAATGGTTAAGGAATTAATTAAGAAATTGAGTGAAAACAATATCTCAGCCTGCTATGTGAAGAACAGGGGAGAGGCTCTCGAGAAGGTTATATCGATGATACCCGAAACCAGTGTTGTTGGATTCGGTGATTCGCTTACACTGAAGCAAATAGGTGTGGTAGATAGATTAGAGCAAGGTAATTATACTTTCCTGAATCCCTGGAAACCTGGTATAAGCGTCGAAGAGAACATCAAACTTAAGAAGCAATCTCTAACCTCAGACGTGTTTGTGACAGGGACCAATGCGTTGACACTAGATGGTCGGATTGTCAACGTAGATGGACACGGAAACCGTGTGGCAGCAATGCTCTTCGGTCCAGGCAAGGTTATCATAGTAGTAGGGATTAACAAGATTGTCGAAAATCTTGAGGAAGCTTTAAAGAAGATTAGGAATAAGACTGCTCCGTTGAATGTTAAACAACATCCAGACTTAACTCCAATGCCACCGTGTGGTATAACTGGTGTATGTAATGACTGTTCTTCGCCATGGAGGATTTGCAATAAAACAGTTATTATAGAGAGGGAATACAACAACAATAAATATAAGCCGATTATAACAGTGATAATAGTTGGTGAAGAGTTGGGAATATAGTATGTTATTTTGCCTAAAAATGCAACAAGAAACAAAAAATCTATTTCTATTTTTCAGTTCACCCCGTTAGAAACAGGGTGCACCCGTTATATTTTCTAATCGGTGTTCACGCCGTAGGAGTTCACTCGTATGTGGCCTGCCTACCGAAGCTATATCCTTCGAAGCTTTAGCGCAGGAGGATTGGCACAGATCTGACCTGCCCCCGTGGTGTGAGATTTGTTTAAATAAATAACTTAATAGAATAACAATTTTATTCTACACCTCTTATCATTCTGAAGCAATAGAGTTTATTATCATTGTAGATAATAAAATATTCACCGATATCGGTAAACGCAATTTCTGGGACTTTGGTACTATAAGACTGAAAATCTCCCTGCCAGATTACATCCCCCTTTCTATCATACAACAAAAGTTTACTGCTACTGATGAAAGGTATTGTATCGGTGCTTTTCTTATCAAATACAACTACTATTTCACCATTATTAGAAACTGCAATTGAAGTGATCCTGTTAGAATCTGGTAATTTTTTATGCCACAGTATTTTACCCTGAGGAACATTAAATAAATACATATCATTAGAAAGTAATGCTACAGTAAGATAAGCACCCGATGATGAAAAGTCCATGAGGTTACAGTTGAATAGAGGATATTTCCAAAGTGTTTTCACTTGAGTATCAAAAATATAAAGCCCCTGCCCTTCTCCTGTCTGACCAAAGGCGGCGACATAAGAAACATAATTGTTGGTGCAAGCTAACATACATTGGAGCCAGTTAAGTTTCCTTTGCCAGATTTCTTCCCCTCCTTTGATTACAACTAAACGATTCCCGGTTACATCTAAATCAAATTTTATCGTAGGCTTTTCTTCCCAATTTCTTAAAGGACCATAAAATGTCTTTTGCCAGAGAAAATCTAATCTATTCTTAGGATAGGTCTTAGTTGTATCATTTAGCCAATAGCGTGATCTTAAAGTATATTTAGCATAACCACCATTCCAATCGACCTCTACATCCGGGTATTCTACATCTTCCCATTGAAAAGGTACCCGATAAAGGTTATATGCATTGCTTTCATTAATAAAGTAAAAACTACATGGTGATAGTGCCTCACCTTCTGAACTAATCATATGCGGAGACAGAGTAACTATATAAATGGTATTATCAGCAAATAATGAATCCGCTATAAACACAAGTTCACTATCGCTTAACCATTTCCAGTTCCCACATGCACTCGGCTGAATTTGAATTGAAGACCATAAATCAACACTTTTATTCATTGTTTTGTTAAACCTAATGAAGATACGTTGTTGATTTGCTTCTGTTTCAACAATAGTCTGGGCAAATAACAAAACATTTGCAGTAAGAAGAACTACAATTATAAGATAGCCAAGGGTTTTCATATTCTTGCTTCGATTCTTGTACAATATAATTTATATAACAACTTTGTAGCTATGTAATAATACAGTACTATGGAAGAGAAAATGTTGGTTGTCAAGGTTTATCTCATTTGGCGAATAGGCTAATAAGAGACAGCGACCATTCTTCTCCGACCTTGACTTCTTTTAAATTTAGTGATATAAGAAATTTAAGCGAAATGGTTTCGATGATTAGAAAAAATCTGTTTCTATTTTTCAGCCTGACCCCGCGACGTAGGGGACAGCGCCCATTTTCTTCTGACCCTGACTTACTGTTATAAAAAACTCACGCAGGGATACTCACTTCTCAATCTTTTTCAATAATTTTTCAGCCAATTCCTCATCTAAAGCCCTGAGGATTTCGTATTCCATATGAGCTGCGTCCTTGTCACCAAGTGAAAAATATGTAATGCCAAGATGAAGGTGAGCCTTGGCATTGTCGGGATTGATACTGGTTGCTTGTTTGAAAGCACTGCTCGCCTCCTCGTGCTTTTCTTGATAAAAGTATGTCATGCCAAGATAGTCATATGCTTTGTCGCTGTCTGGTTGTAGTTTAATTGTTTCTTGAAGTGCATCTATTGCTTCGTCCCATTTTTCGAGTTGAATGCACGAAACACCCATATTGTAGTACGCTTGTGGGAAATTGGGTCTTAGGTCAACTGTCTTTTTGAATGCTTCAATGGCTTCTTCAAATAAACCTTCCCCACAGTGGATTAAGCCAAGATTAAAATAAGCATCTGCGTTATTAGGATTAAGTGTAATGATCTCCTTATAGGTTGCGATTGCTTCTTCAACATGCCCCAACTTTGAGTGGCACTGTGCAATGGTTTCATACGCAAGAATATGTTTTATATCAATTTTTATTACGTTGTTGAGGGCGTTGATTGATTCTTCAAGCTGTCCGAGTTTAAAATATACCATACCTAAATTATAGTATGCTTGTTCATATTTTGGATTAAGTTTTGTGGCTTTCCTGTAAGTATTGACCGCTTTATTTAACTCCCCAAGAGCTTCATGTACTACTCCAAGGTTGTAATGTGCAAGCACATAATCAGGTTCGATTCGAATTGCTTCGTTACAGGATTCAACCGCTTTTCTAAATTTGCCAAGCTTGTAGTAAAGCCAGCCAAGATTGCAGTGAACTTTTGAGTCGTTGGACCTCAGGTTGATTGCCTTTTCATAAGCTTTGATTGCTTCAGGATAGTTGTTTGTGTTAAAATATGCAACACCGAGATTAATGTATGCTTCTGTAAAGTTAGGATTGATACTAACCGCTTTTTTGTAGGCCTGGATTGCATCTTCATAATGTTTCAGTTTATTATTACAATATCCAATTCGGAAATAGGCATCAGTAAACTGTGGTTCGTATTTAACAGCTTTTTCAAAATATGGAAGAGCTTTTTCATATTCTTCTTTTACACAGTACGATAGCCCTTGATTGTAAAACTCTTCTGCACGTTGATCTATTTTAGGACTTGGTGGTGAGATTTCATCAGCACATATCCAGGAGAAAAATATCAAGCTTCCAAGAAAAGCGTAGAATGTTATTAAATATCTGTTAGCAATCATAACTAGGATTCCCTTCTTTGCACAATTCTATACGAAATTTCCAAACTTTTCAAGAAATAATTTACTGTTAATGCAATAATCCTACAAAGAAGTGGAACTGAAGCTATTCATCAGGATGTAATTATGGATAGCAAAAAGTAGCTTGTCCCCTTTTTCTGACCTTGACTTCTACTTTATTTAGTGGTATAAAAATACGAGAGGTTTTAATAACTAAAATGAGTAAAAAGTGTTTATTTTTAATATCTTTCATTTTACTATCTTTTCCAATACTAGCTTTTTGTACACATTACTTTGATTATTTTGTCTATTTTGAGGATGAATATCTCCAGGGAGGTTCAGTTTGTGTTAAAGATTTTATTGGAGCTGAGTGCGAATTTCTAATTCCTCGGAAATATAATGAATTGTTTGGGACAATTGACCTAAGCGTTTACTCGGCAATCCTAAAGCATTTAAAAGAAGAAAAACCAGAACTGTATAAAGGTACAATTCTTTTAACTAAATACAATGAAGAAGAGAATTGGGAAACTCTTCATGTGAAAACAAATGTCAAATCGCAAGCTGACTTTAGTACTATAATGAATGAAATTGTTTGCTCTTTTTCAGATTATAGTAAGAATAAATACACGGTTTTTACTTTCACAAATCCTCAGTTACAGAAAGAATATGGGGGTAAAACATTCTCAAAAAAGGATATTACTGTTCCAGTATTTTATTTAACCGCTAATATAGTAGAGGAGGAAGAATTAGTATTTCCTGAGGTACCTCAAGAGGAACAACCTGTAGAAACACTTTTCATAGAAGTTCCTCAGAAGGAAGAAAAGCTTGAGAACAAGAAACTAAAACTTTTTCTCAAATTCTCAATAGGTTTGAATATACTGCTAGTTATTGGATTATTTTTGATATTTCTAAAGAGGGCATTCAAATAATTTAAGTTAAAGAGATCAAGTGGTAAAAAAACCGGAAATGAGCAAGCTTTTTCGTCAGTTTTATCCTGAGCCTGTCCTGAGTCTGTCGAGGGTTGTTTCTATTTTTCAGTTTGGACTTGTTAGTTAGTAGTTATGAAACGTTTTTGTAGGATTACTTTCGGAAGTCTTGTTTTTGTCATTTCATTTTTTAATGGAGACATCTGGGCATTGTATGTTTCAGCTCCTACAAATCTTGAAATTGTGGCTGGGGGTAATGGGACTTCTGTCATTCTAAGCTGGTCATTTGTACATCCGGATAGTGCTGATGGCTTTATTATATACAAGAGTGGAAGCCCTGTAGATTCTATTTCCACAGATACAACATCCTTTACTGATAACTCCGACGTACTTGGTTGTTTCTACATTACCGCTTACAAAGGAACAGAGGAAAGCGCCCCAAGTAATACGGTAAGTGATACTGTTATTGTCACAAGAGATTTGCAAATTTGGGAGTGGTGGGTTCTGGTGCATCCAAGCGGATTCGGATGGGATACACTTACCGGAATTGGGCATACATACTACTGCACTATGCAAAATACTGAAAGTATAGATTTCTACCTCTATGATTTGAGCCCGCTAATAATTCTTTCTGCTGATGAGTACCCATTTGAGGGCAAACATAAAACAGGGATATTAAGCATGGGTATAACTGACTTCTATGAAGCCCCACCTCTTTATTTAGGTTACTTCAATTTTGAACCTGTAGAACTTGATAACTACTATGCAATATGTACAAGAATCCTAACCGATTCCAATCATTATGCAAAAATATATATTTCCGGTGTTTCTACGGAATATCCCGAGTATATTATTTTTGATGCAAGTTATCAACTTGTACAAGGATTAAGGCTGCTTGGCAGTTTAGTGGGAGTTGAGGAGAAAGAAACAAGCAGTTTTCCACAAGTGGAAGAACTAAGTGTTTCCCCTAATCCCTTTGCCAAAAGCTTGCATATTACATTGGCAGGAGAGCAAAATGAAAAGGACAGGATAGTGAGGATTTACGATATAAGTGGTAAATGTATCAAAGAAATCAGACTATCCTGTAACCAATTAGACTTTGGTGCGGAATTCCCAGCTGGAGTTTATTTTTTAAAGCTCGAAGACTATAAACCAGTGAAGGTAGTCAAATTAAGATAGTATTTCGATATAGGTCCAGCATCCATTTTTTTCTGCCCTTGACTTCTTCTCTATATAATGATATAAAAAATACAAGAGGAATGGTTTCGATGACTAGAAAAAATCTATTTCTATTTTTCAGCCTGACCCCATGACGCCCGTGATGCAAAAAAGCAAACAGTAAATTATAGAAGGATTTTACCTGTTCCTTGCCAAAATTACCGCTTTAGCAGTAATCGTCCCGTATGATGTTCTAAGTTTAACAAAGAAAACACCCTGGCAAGGTGCTGACCAGAAGACTTTTTCTCCGCTCTTTATTGGGAATTCAGCAACCTTCTGTCCTGCAACATTATAAATATCTATTAAACCCTCCGATTCTACATCTGGTGAATAACAGATTATTAATCTTTGACCAATTGACAACACCTCAAAAAGTTTTGACAGTCTTTCTTCTTCATCATCTTCTGACACACCAGCCATTTCCAAAATTATCCCCTTGAAAGCAGAAACGCTGTCACTCATGTTGTCTTTTAACACTAGTCGTAAAACATAGGAACCTGGCTCAAGCCCTGCAGTATTCCAATTATCTAAGGTATCTCGTCTTACTTCAACCTGTTGAATTGACCCGACTGGATTCCATAAAGTGTCACCTAATTCTCGCCACCACAGCCGATAGTGATCAAAATCAATATCACTCTGCTGGGGTCCGCGATCAATCCAGGATGAGCCCACTATAGGCACAAGACTACCAGCAGTAGCATATGAAGGACCACTGATCGATGCTACCCAGACAAGTGCCCAACCGTAAGGAATCGGGTTTTCAGGGAAAGTAGTATTTATCAGTACCATCGAAGAAGAATCGGCCGCCTTAATGCTACCCCAGGCCATCCCACTATAGCTAATAGTCAAAAAAGAATTACTGCGTGTCATAACATCAGCATTTATTGCTGACAAAGAGATGAATGCCCTTGAACTATCCATGATCATAGCAGACCCACCGCCTGTGCCGTCAAGATAGAAATTGTGCGCAACAAAAAAAGAGCGTTTCCATGTTTCAAAGTCGCCAATAATACAATTTGACAAATCAACAAAACTGCTATCTGCTGAATAGACAGTCCAAGTATTCAAATGCGTATTCGTCAGCCTAAGATAACGGTCAGAGAGAGGAACAACATAGTCGGAGTAATATTGATTGTTCACCAGTCCTGAAATCTGGATACTATCGTTACCTTCACACATCACTCCAATAAAGCTTAATTTGGACGAGAGAATTGTTGCATTAGAACCGTTTTGGGGTAGAAGCCCCCATTTAACACCTAGACAGCTGTCAATACTGACCCGATAATCGATGTTATCCACACCCGGGGTATTCTCATCAAAGACAAAATCACAGACAAAATTGGTATCAGGATAGGTGAATGAAATTTGAGAATTATTAGGATAATAAAACCATGCAAGCAAGTTATGTGACAGGTCAAATTCGCCTTCGCTGCTGTCGGCGAAAATGTATTCTCCAGTATAGTTTATATTCCGTAAAGTCGCTTTCCCTTTGTTGTATAACCAGGTTGCTGTCCAGTCGTGGAAGAAAACATCTTGAAGTGTAAGTTGTGCTTGACCTTTAACCACCATGGCGAATTGATAACCATTAGTGTTCAAAGTACATTGCTGTGCAATAAATTGAACTGAGTCGGTAGTGAAAATATAACGCTCGTACATGTACCGCTGGTAGATGAGCAGATATGAAGAATCAGCCAAAATCTTACCATTATTCATAGCAGTAATGTTACCATCAATCATAGCTTGAGCCCTTCTAAAAATAAGAACACCATCGTTTATAATGAAGATATTTCCCACCTGAATCCAGGGACCTTGTACTAACAAGGTCTCCGCGGGTTCATCGCCGATGATGATGTCTTCTCTCTCGGGTTTTTCGTTTCTGGCTCCGAAGGATGGATGTGTGTTCCCGAGATAAGTATTGTTTTTTGTGGGTATAATAACCGATTGTTCGTAGATACGGTGCTCTAACCAGAGATTTGAAAGAGAATCGAGAGTCTGCTGGGGAAATGTGGGAAATCCTAGTAAAAACAAAAACATTAGATTCATTTTTTCCTCCTTCTTAAGGCATTTTCTAATTGTCTTGACTAACCTTAAGTGTAGTTAACAATACTATATATGTATTTATTAAAAATGTCAAGTCAATGAACTCAGGTGAGACTTCCATTTCGAAAATTAGACTTGATATAGTTATGTGAGTACGGTAGAGTAAAACAACGTCTATTGGAAATAGGGGACTGCGCCCAGTTTTTTCTGACCTTGACTTTTACTGTGTTTGGTGTGAGTTCAATGATCAGTTAGAAATTGATATAAAGCTTTACATAAGAACTGATATTTTCAGGAGGGTATCGAGGGGAGAGGGTGGGTTTTTTGTAAGAAATCTGCCATCCTAACTTACTAAATTTCCACTACTTACCAGCCGAATGTTTCAGTTTGTTAAATCCGTGTAATCAGATTGAGATCTGTGTAATCAAAAAAAACGTAAGTTTTTTAAAAAAGTACTTGACAAATGGATGATTTTGCACTATATTGTAACTAAACAAACGATTGATTAAAGCGAACGTTTGATTAGAAGTAGCAAAAAGGGAGAAAAGATGACAGAAAAGAAGAAGAAAGAAATAGAGAAAGAAACAGAGAAGGAATCAAAGGATAGGATATTTGATGCAGCGAAATCTCTCTTTGCAAGAAAAGGTTATGCTGCAGTCAGTGTTCGAGCAATCGCAAAGAAAGCCAAAGTAAACATTTCAATGCTTAACTATTACTAC